>JGI24698J34947_10001488_pt1 | contig 12381 bp, 4 predicted proteins | sample TergutMp193P3_FD_34947 | JGI IMG/M metagenome (IMG submission 34947)
CATTCCGTTTATACCCGAAAACACTGATGTTTTTGATTTGCTTGATAAAATGGCCGGTAATGAGGTTGATTTTACCGGAGTCATTACCGCTACCGAAGAACGGCGGGAAACTTTTTTTATGACAACCGCCATTGCCCTGCACTCGGTGCAGTACTCTAGAATTGCCGGCAGTGCGCCCCTTGAGAGCATCGCTAAATTGCGTCCACTGCGGTATGCCTTTATGAGAGGATCATCCACGATTGATCTGGTTACCTCAAAACTTATACCGGGCACATATGAAATCATAATAACATCCAGTATTGATGAAGTTTACAGAATGTTAAAAAGCGGCGAGGTTGACGCCGCCTTTCATGTGAATAGAGAGATTGCCTATGACGTTTACGGTGATGTAGTAGCCAGTGATTTCTTTCCCCTGATTTACACATCCGCTTCACTTGCGACGCAAAATCCGGCGCTGAAGCCGGTTATCTCGGTTGTGCAAAAGGCCCTGGACAACGGAGCGCTCAGCTATCTTGTTGATTTATATAATATAGGCTACCACGAATATTTAAAACATAAATTGTTTACGCAGCTTACTGAGGAAGAAAAAAACTTCATACGTGAGCATACTGTTATACCCTTTGCCGCTGAGACTGGAAATTANCCGGTTAGTTTTTACAANAAACGCGAAAAACTATGGCAGGGCATCGCCTTTGACGTGNTGAGTGAAGTAGAGGCGCTTACCGGATTTCGCTTCGAGCGCGTCAGCAATGAAAACGATGATTGGCCTGTTATCNTAAAAATGCTGGAAGACGACAAGGCGGCCATGATCACAGAATTGATGTATACAACTGAACGGGACGGCAAGTTCCTGTGGCCCGAAACGGTGAACATGGTAGATAACTCCGCCCTTATATCCAGAATGAATTTTCGAAACATTTTCTTAAACGAAATCCTGTATTTAAGAGTAGGCTTGGTTAAAGATTACGGCCACACGGCCCTGTTCAGAGAATGGTTTCCTGAGCATCCCAACACCGTAGAATATGAAACAACTCTTGATGCCTTTAACGCTTTGGATCGCGGGGAAGTTGATGTGGTAATGACAAGCAATCACGAACTTTTAACCATGACAAATTACATGGAACGCGCAGGTTTTAAAACCAACTTCCTGTTCGACAATGTCTTTAACTCTGCTTTCGGGTTTAACAAAAACGAAACTATCCTGTGTTCCATTGTGGATAAGGCGCTCAAAATGATTGACACGAAAGGTATTTCGGCTCACTGGATGAGCATAACCTATGATTACAGCCGCAAGGTTTCTGAAGCGCGGCTTCCGTTGTTTATTGGCTCGTCCATTTTGTTTTTGTGCATGTTTGTTATTGTAACCGCTCTATATAGAAAAAGCACCAATACCGGCAAGTGGCTGGAAAAGCTTGTAAAAGAGCGGACGCGTGATCTTTCGCTGCAAACTACCAAACTTCAGGCGGTATTTAATTCACTTCCCGACGTTATATTTTGCAAGGATATGAATTTACGTTATACGCAATGCAATAAAGCAACTGAAGAATTAGACGGTCTAAAAGAGGAGGAGCTTATCGGGAAAACCGACGTTGAAATTCCGAAATTTCCGGCGGATTTGGCGAAGAAGGTCATGGAGGCGGATCGGGCTGCGCTCAAAGAAGGCGCAAAACTTATCACCGAAGAGGCGATACTGCATTTTAACGGCGGCATGCGGGTTATGGAAACAATCAGGGCGCCGCTTGTGCAGGATGGCGTTATGACAGGGATTATTGTTATAGCCCGCGATATAACACGGCGCAAGGAAATCGAACGCGAGCTTGATCTGCAAACAACTATACTTACCACGCTGCTTGATTCAATTCCCGACTTTATTTTTGCCAAGAATTTGGAATTCCGTTACATGCACTGCAATAAAAGCTATTTGGCTCATTTGGGCTTTAACAAGGAAGATATTATCGGGAAAAACGATATAGAAGGTTTCAAGTTAGACCCTGAATTAGTGGAAGGATACTGGGTATGGGATCGGAAAGTTTTCAACGAAGGCCAGAAGATTATGCTCGAAGAGCGCATACCCGGCGCCAACGGAACGAATCCGCTTTATGAAACGATTAAAGCGCCGCTTATACTGGATGGGAATGTAATCGGAGTTTTGGGCATAGCGCGTGATATAACCAAACGCAAAGAAATGGAAGAAGCGGCGCTGGCAGCCTCACGTTCCAAATCCGCTTTTCTTGCGCACATGAGCCACGAAATACGGACGCCCATGAACAGCATCTTAGGTTTTTCAGAACTGGCGCTGGACGGCGAAGCTTCCGCAAAAACAAGAGATTACCTCAATAAAATCCAGATGAACGCGGACTGGCTCCTGCAGATTATCAACGACATACTTGATATTTCCAAAATTGAATCCGGCAAAATGGAACTGGAAAACATTCCCTTTGATATGCACGAATTATTCGAAAACTGCCGGACGATGATTACACCAAGGGCCGAAGAAAAGGGCATAGCGCTGCAATTTTATGCCGAACCGAGTATAGGCAAAAGACCGCTGGGAGACCCGACAAGGCTGCGTCAGGTGTTTGTCAATCTTCTTTCCAACGCGATAAAGTTTACAAATTCCGGCATAGTCAAACTTGTCGCAAAAGTAATAGCGAAGGACGAACGGAACATCAAAATGCATTTTGAGGTAAAAGACTCAGGCATAGGCATGACGCCGGAACAGATGAAAAGAATATTTGATCCGTTTACGCAGGCGGAAACCGGCACNACGCGCCAATACGGAGGCACAGGACTCGGCCTTTCTATAACAAAAAATATAGTGGAGATGATGGGCGGNGAGCTTTTTGTTGAAAGCACTACAGGAGTCGGCAGTAAATTCAGTTTTGAATTGATGTTTGATACGATAGATGTGGCGGATAATGAAACATCAGGACAAAAACTTGTATTTAACGAAATTGAAAAGCCGTTATTCGAAGGGGAAGTCCTGTTATGCGAAGATAACGTGATGAACCAGCAGGTTATCTGCGAACATCTTGCGAGAGTTGGCCTAAAAACAATAGTCGCCGAGAACGGCAAGATCGGCGTGGAAATGGTCAAAACCCGCAAAGAAAAAGGCGAAAAGCAGTTCGACCTTATTCATGGATATGCATATGCCGGTAATGGACGGCATTGAAGCGTCCTCTAAAATCCTTGAGCTTAAAACCGGAGTTCCCATAGTAGCCATGACGGCTAACATTATGTCCAGCGACTGGGAAATTTACAAAGAAAGCGGCATGAGCGGCTATGTCGGCAAGCCGTTTACGTCTCAGGAGTTGTGGCGCTGCCTGATGAAATATTTTACTCCGTTGAACCGTGGAAGCGTACAAAAAAAACATGCTGAAGCCGATATAGAATCCTCAATAAACATTGTGAAATTATTTGTTGAAGGTAACCGGAATAAATATGTGGAAATTGTAAATGCGCTGAAAGAAGACGATATAAAACTTGCGCACAGGCTTGCGCATAGTTTAAAGGGCAACGCGGGGCAGCTTGGCAAGACCCTTTTGCAGAAAGCCGCTGCCGATATTGAGAAAAAGCTCAAGGACGGAAAAAATAATGTAACTAAAGAACATCTCAGAATTCTTGAAACAGAATTAATAAAAGTTCTAAATGATCTTTATCCTCTCCTTGAATCCCACGGCCAGAATGAAACTTCGGCTGATGAAATAGTGTTTCTTGAACCGGAACAGGCACGGGAACTGATTGAAAAACTGAAACCAATGCTGGAAATGGGCAACGCTGAATGTTCCCGGCTTATTGACGATATTCGCCGGATACAGGGAAACGAAACTCTGTAAATCAGCTGATACATCAGATAGAGAGTTTTGAATTTGAGCAGGCTGTTGTTACGCTTGCCGAATTGAAAGAAGAATTAAAAAATTAGGGAATAAAAAATGAAGAAAGTAATGATATTTCCAGCTGTCATATTCTTTTTGATTTTTTTTCTCTGCTGTAGCGCAAGTCAATTTGACGAGACATCTCCGTATGCTTCATTTCGGGATGTTCCCGGCGTAACTGATGAAGAAATCAGGGCAATTGAAACTCTTAGGGAACAAAGAGTTTCNTTTGTGTATGGGATAACTCCAAGTACGGAGGCGTTTTATTCGCAAGACAATACCATAAAAGGTTTTACCGACTTGTTTTGCGAATGGCTGACAGATTTTTTTGAAATTTCATTTACGCCTGTTATTTACGAGTGGGGCGATTTGCTCGCGGGACTTGAAACCGCCGAAGTTGATTTTTCAGGGGATCTGTCGCCGACTCAAGAACGCCGCAAAACTTATTTTATGACAGACGCTATAGCGGTGCGTCCGCTGAAGTATATACGGCTCAGAGACAGTCCGTCCATTTCGGAAATTGAACTAACGCGTCCGCTGCGGCTGGTTTTTTTTGATGGCTCCGTTACCTATGATCATGCTGTTTCTTCCGTATCTGCCGCATTTGAACCTTTCTTTGTAAGAGACAACGAAGCGGCGTACAATTTGCTTGAAAGCGGCAGAGCCGATGCCGTCCTTACGGAGAATGTTCTTGAGGCGGCATTTGATATTTACGGCGATGTAATTACCGAAGATTTCTTTCCGCTGATCTACAGCCCTGTTTCTATGGCAACTCGCAATCCGGCGCTTGAATCTGTAATTTCGGTTGTGCAAAAGGCATTAAAAAGCCGCGTACCGTATTTTCTGACTCTTATGTACAATCAGGGATACCGTGAATATTTAAAGCACAAACTGTTTATGCAGCTCAGCGAAAATGAGAAGGCGTATTTACAAACGCACCCCGTTGTGCCGTTTGCCGCCGAATACGACAATTATCCGCTCTGTTTTTACAATGCGCAGGAGAAGCAGTGGCAGGGAATTGCTTTTGACGTGATGGATGAAATACAGTCCCTTACCGGTATTGACTTTAACGTTGTCAATGACCGCAGGATAAATTGGCCTGTTATGGTGAAAATGCTTGAAGTCGGAGAAGTGTCCATGCTTACCGAACTGCTCCAGTCTGAAGAACGGAAGGGACGTTTTATATGGCCTAGCACCGCGATTATAACGGATAATTACGCCCTTCTGTCAAAATCGGAATTCAGAAATATAAATATTAACGAAATAATACATGTAAGAGTGGGATTGCCAAAAGGCACTGCGTATACCGAAATATTTAAAAAGTGGTTTCCGGATCATAAATATACAAAAGAGTATGAAAGTTCCGATAGTGCGTTTCAGGCGCTTGATCGCGGTGAAATTGACATGGTGATGTCGAGTCAGTACCGTTTTCTTCTTCTTACCAATTACCGCGAGCTTCCAGATTACAAAGCTAACGTCATATTTGATTATACTTTTGATTCTACTTTCGGCTTTTACAAAAACGAAGAAATTTTATGTTCAATAACAGACAAGGCTCTTGCCATAATCGACGTAAAAGGAATTTCGGAACAATGGATGCGCAAGACTTTTGATTACCGTGTAAAGGTGATGCAGACAAGATTGCCGCTGATAATTGGCGCGACCGTGCTTGGGTTGGGACTCATTTTTATGCTGATTTTATTTAACAGGAATCGCGGTGAAGGCAGAATACTCGAAAAACTTATTGAGGAGCGCACATCCGAACTTCACAGATCACAGTTGAATTTGGAAGCCGCGCTTGAAGCAGCCAAATCCGCGGACAGATCAAAATCCGCCTTCCTCGCCAATATGAGTCACGAAATAAGAACGCCCATGAACAGCATCATGGGTTTTTCAGAGCTGGCTATGGACAGCGAAGCCTCCGCAAAAACAAAAGGCTATCTTGAAAAAATCAGTGCAAACGCACAGTGGCTGCTGCAAATTATCAACAATATATTGGATCTTTCAAAAATTGAATCCGGCAAAATGGAACTGGAAAAAATTCCTTTTGATATGCACAAATTGCTTACAAGCTGCAGGAATTTGGTTATGCCAAAAGCTGTTGAAAAAGGAATCGTCCTGCACTTTTACGCCGAACCCAGCATGGGTAAAAGGCCGCTGGGAGATCCAACAAGACTGCGTCAAATATTTATTAACCTTCTGTCAAATGCAATTAAGTTTACAAATACCGGCATGGTCAAGCTTCATTGTGCCGTTAAAGAAGTCAAAGATAAAACCGTTGAGATACATTTTGAAGTAAAAGACTCAGGCATTGGCATGACGCCTGAACAGATAGAAAAAGTATTCGATCCGTTTTCGCAGGCGGAAACCGGCACAACGCGCAAATACGGCGGTACGGGGCTAGGACTTCCGATAACCAAAGATATTATTGAAATGATGGGCGGGCAGCTTTTGATCGAAAGCACTTTGGGCATCGGCAGCAAATTCAGTTTTGATCTGACGTTTGACATTATAGAAGCGTCCGATAAAGAATTACTCGAAAATAAAATGGTGCTTCACGATGTCGGAAAGCCAATGTTCGAAGGTGAAATCCTGTTATGTGAAGATAACGCCATGAATCAGCAGGTTATTTGCGAACATCTTGCGAGGGTAGGCCTTAAAACTGTTGTGGCTGAAAACGGCAAGATTGGCGTAGATACGGTTCAAAGCCGTATGCTAAACGGCGAAAAGCAATTTGACTTGATCTTTATGGATATTCACATGCCGGTAATGGACGGCCTTGATGCGTCCGTGAAAATCAAGGAACTTAACACAGGCGTCCCCATAGTAGCCATGACAGCTAACATTATGACCAGCGACATGGAAATTTACAAAACAAACGGCATGGACGGCTGCGTTGGCAAGCCGTTTACATCTCAGGAGCTTTGGCGCTGCTTGTTAAAGTATCTTGAACCTGTAAGTTTGGGTGAAACCCACGCGGACGCGCCAAAATCAGGGCTTATTGACGAAAATGATCATATTAAGACTGAATTGGAATTCAAAAAAAGCATTCAATTATCGTTCGTGAAAAATAACCAAGATACTTATGAAAAAATTGTTCAAGCTTTGGAAAAAGGCGACATAGAGCTGGCGCACAGGATGGCGCATACCTTAAAGAGCAACGCGGGACATATTGGCAAATACGTCCTGCAAAATGCCGCCGCAAAAGTAGAAGAACAGCTTAAAGAAGGAAAAAATCTTGCCGCTTCACACCAGATGGATATGTTGAAAGCGGAACTGGAAGAAGCTCTTGCGGAACTCGCGCCGTTACTTGAAGAAGCTGAACAGGAAGCGGCGCCTCAAGTTGAACCCCTTGATGCGGAACGCACGCGGGAGCTATTAGAAAATCTTGAACCTCTGCTTAAAAAGGGCAGCCCCGATTGCATGAATTTCATTGACAGCCTCCGTTCAATACCGGGGAGCGAAAAATTGATAAACCAGATTGACGATTTTGATTTTGAAGCGGCGCTCTTGAGTCTTGATGAATTGAAGGAAAATTGAGGCACTGTCAATCTGACATTTTTGAACAGCCTCTGTTATATTGACATTGGTATGAAATTTGTGTTATAAGATGAAAAAATGGATAATTATGAGAAAAACAGTGTACTTGTTGTTGATGACGAAGAAATAAACCTTGAAGTTCTAAGCGCTATATTAAGCCTTGATTATACCGTTTTTAAGGCCAAAAGCGGTTCTATCGCCCTTGAAATGGCCCATAATTTTTTGCCGGACCTCATTTTGCTGGATATTATGATGCCGGATGGTATGAACGGGTATGAGGTTCTTAAGGCGCTCAAATCGTCGGAAGAAACACAGAAAATACCGGTTATTTTCATTACCGGGCTTGACGACGTTGAAATCGAGGCAAGAGGCCTGGCCCTTGAGGTGGCGGATTTTATACATAAACCTATCAACACNATGATTGTTCAATTAAGGGTTNTGCATCAAATACAGATCATCAATCAAATNCGCGCAATGGAGCAGTCTACGCGGGATATGCGGATTGCCCTTGCCAAGCTGGAATCAGTCGTCAACAACTACAATGGGATTATCTGGGGCGTTGACTATGACGGCATTATAACTTCATTTAACGGGCGGTATTTAAAGACGATAGGAATTGATACGGAGACTCTCATAGGGAAAAACATCGACATCGCACGNGAAACAAGTAAGCATGTTGATATTATCGCTAATGTGGAAAAAACCATACTNGAAGGCCCGCAGGACTGGGAAAATGAAATAGACGGCAGAATATTCCACTCGCATACAATACCGGTGTATGACGGCAGCGGCTATATTCTCGGCGTTTTTGGAAGTTCGGACGATGTTACGGAACTTGTTCAGATTCACGCCGCTATAGCCGCCACTGAGGAGAAAGGCAAATTCTTTGCTAGAATGAGCCACGAAATGCGCACTCCCTTAAACGCCGTAATCGGCCTGTCCGAGATGACTCTTGAGGCCGGCGAGTTAAACGATGAAGACCGGGGAAATATTGAAAAGATAAACAGCGCCGGAACGTCCCTCCTCTATCTGGTTAACGATATTCTCGATATTTCAAAAATAGAAGCGGGCAAATTTGAACTGGTTCCTGTTGTGTACGATGTCGCCGCCATGATAAGCGACACTGTTTCCCAAAACATTGTGCGCAAGGGGGAAAAACCCATCAATTTTATACTCAATATCGATGAAAACATTCCCAAATCTTTTTTTGGAGACGATCTCCGGATCAAGCAGATTCTCAATAACCTGCTGTCCAACGCGTTTAAGTACACCAAAGAAGGAACGATAGAATTCAACGCGGGTTTTTCATTTGATAGTGAGCAAATGAACGAAAACTCATCAATTTTGCTGATTTTTTCTGTCAGGGACACAGGCATGGGTATTTCACCGGAGAATATCAACAGTCTGTTTACCGATTATTCCCAGATGGATAAAAATTCCAACCGGAAAATCGAAGGAACCGGACTGGGGCTGTCTATCACCAAGATGATGACTGAGATAATGGGCGGTTCCATTTCCGTGGAGAGCGAATACGGCAAGGGCAGTGTTTTTACGGTAAAACTGCCGCAAAAATTCGTTGCAGACGGAGTAATCGGGCCGGATGTGGTTAAAGGCCTGAAAAATTTCCAATACCGCACGAAAACCCGCAAGCCGAAGCTGTCACGTGTCAGACTGCCGTATGCGCGTGTACTGGTGGTGGACGATGTATTGACCAACCTTGATGTAGCTCTGGGCATGATGAAGCCGTACCAGATGCAGATTGACTGCGCGACAAGTGGGCAGCAGGCTGTGGATGCCGTCAAGGACGTAAAAGTCAGGTACAACGCAATTTTTATGGATCACATGATGCCCGGCATGGACGGAATAGAAGCTACGCGGATTATCCGCCATGAAATCGGCACCGAATACGCCAAAACCGTTCCTATAGTAGCCTTTACCGCCAACGCTCTGACGGGCAGCGAAGAGATGTTTTTAAGCAATGGTTTTAACGGATTTATCTCCAAGCCCATTGATGTTATCCGCCTTGACGCGGCTATACAACAGTGGGTGAGGGATGAAGAACTGGAAAAAACATTAACAGACCAGCAGGCCATAGATGATGACGGATATGACCAGAAATCCGGTAAAGACAGGCGGACAGGATACGACAGGCGGATAATTGCCAGCAAACTTGAAGAAGTGAATGTAAACAAGGGCATGGAACGGTTCAGCGGCAATTGGGAAACCTTTTTACAAATTCTGAAATCGTTCGCTATGAATACCAAACTTGTTCTTGAAACCATCAAAGAAGTGAATAAGGATAATTTGCCCAACTATGCCATCATCGTTCACGGCGTAAAAAGTTCGTGCCGTGGCATTTGCGCCGAAGCGCCGGGGAGTCAGGCGGAAGCGCTGGAACATGCCGCCAAGGCGGGGGACTTGGATTTTGTGATCGCCAATAACCCGGCCCTCATTGAAGCCGTCTCGAATCTGATAGCGAAAATTGACGATATATTCAGCGGGGAAGAAGATCTACCCAAAAAGGACAAGCCGAAAAAAGACAAACCATACAAAGAAGCGCTGTTAAGGCTTCGTACGGGCTGCGAAGACTACAACATCGAAGAGATAGAAGCGGTTATGAATGAGATAGAGGTGTTTCAATATACTGCCGATGACGGCCTTGCGCTCTGGCTTCGGGAAAACGTCAATCAGATGAATTATATGGAAATTACGGAGAAACTTTCGGAAATAACAATGGGTAATAGTTGACCAAATTCCCCATTTTTAGTATACCGATATTGAACAAGGGCGTTCATCAGACGATGTGGCGGCGGTAATACCGGCTTTTTGCGTCATTTGGTGAACGCCTTTGTTGTCGATTTTTGGTTCTTTTGTGGAGGAAAATATGCAGAGTGGAACGTCGCCTGACCACCCGGAAGCGGCCCTACAGCGAGAGGGGCAGGCAAGGATACCGTCCGGCTGCGCTATTTCCGGGATTATAAATAAGTCCGGGAAACGCATAAGCGGTGAGGCGATCATAAAGTCCATTACCGTGATGCACGACCGTTCGAATGGTTTGGGAGGCGGCTTTGCGGCTTATGGGATTTATCCCGAATACAAGGACTATTACGCTCTGCACCTGTTTTACGAATCTGTGTCAGCCAAAAAAGAATGTGAAGAATTTCTAGAACGGCATTTCGATATTATCAACCTTTCAAAAATTCCTGTAAAAAAAATTAAAGAAATTACAGACGAACCGTTGATATGGCGTTACTTTGTTACCCCCCTGCCGACCAAGCTCGCGGACAGCCAGCTTGACGAGCGCGAGTTTACCGCAAAGTGCGTGTTCCGCGTCAATACAAAAATCGAAGGCGCTTATGTTTTTTCCAGCGGCAAGAACATGGGCGTTTTCAAAGCGGTCGGTTTTCCCGAAGACGTGGGAAGGTTTTACAAACTTGATGAATACGAGGGCTGGTGTTTTACCGCGCACGGACGTTACCCGACCAACACGCCTGGCTGGTGGGGCGGCGCTCACCCCTTCGCTCTTCTCGACTATTCGGTTGTTCACAACGGCGAAATATCTTCCTACGATGCGAACCGCCGCGCTATCGAAATGTACGGCTACAAATGCACGCTCCAAACCGACACCGAAGTTATCACCTATATTATTGATTATCTGCACAGGAAGAAAGGATTGACGTATAACGAAATTGCTTCCGTAATTGCCGCGCCGTTCTGGCAGACTATCGGACGTATGACGCCGGAAGAGCGCGAGACGCATGAGTATTTGCGCGTTGTGTTTGCGGCGCAGTTAATTACAGGTCCTTTCTCGATTCTTGTAGGTTTTGAAAATGGACTGATGGCGCTTAACGACAGGCTGAAACTGCGGAGCATGGTGGTTGGGGAAAAGGATGATACTGTTTACATAGCGAGCGAAGAAGCGGCTATCCGTATCATCGAACCGAATCTTGACACGGTATGGGCGCCGCGCGGTGGACAGCCTGTTATCGTTAATATGCAGGGAGGCAGCTTGTAATGGCAATTAATTTTTTATATCCCGAATATGAAGTGATGAGAAATTACGACAGGTGTATCAACTGCCGCGCCTGCGAAAGACAGTGCGCCAACGAAGTGCATGAATACCTTGAAGACTCCGGCAAAATGGTTTGCGATGACGATAAGTGCGTGAACTGTCATCGCTGCGTATCGTTGTGTCCCACTCGCGCGCTTAAAATAGTCAAGAGCGGCAACACCTACAAAGAGAATGTAAACTGGACCGGCAAAATAATAAACGAACTTTACAGGCAGGCAAGCTCAGGCGGCGTTTTGCTGTCGGGTATGGGTAATCCTGAAAATTATCCCGTGTACTTCGACAAAATTCTTTTGAACGCTTCGCAGGTTACAAATCCTTCGATAGACCCGTTACGCGAACCTATGGAGACAAAAATTTCGTTAGGCGCTAAACCGCAGCATATCGAACGTGACGCGAAGGGCAGGATAAAAAACAATCTGCCGCCTCAGCTTTCGCTCTCAATGCCCATCATGTTCTCCGCGATGAGTTACGGTTCTATCAGTTATAACGCGCACGAAAGTTTGGCTCGCGCGGCGGAGGAACTCGGCATTCTTTACAACACCGGCGAAGGCGGCCTTCACGAAGATTTTTACAAATACGGAAAAAACACAATCGTTCAGGTTGCGTCAGGGCGTTTCGGCGTACATCCTCAGTATTTGAATTCAGGCGCGGCGATAGAAATTAAAATGGGGCAGGGCGCGAAGCCCGGTATCGGCGGACACTTGCCCGGCGCGAAAATTGTTGGCGACATTTCACGCACAAGAATGATCCCAGAGGGCAGTGACGCGATTTCTCCTGCGCCGCATCACGACATCTATTCGATAGAAGATTTACGTCAGCTTGTTTTTTCATTAAAGGAAGCGACCGATTATACAAAACCGGTGATTGTAAAAATCGCCGCCGTTCACAATGTCG
>JGI24698J34947_10001489_pt1 | contig 12376 bp, 16 predicted proteins | sample TergutMp193P3_FD_34947 | JGI IMG/M metagenome (IMG submission 34947)
CCGGTGAGGGGAATACCGTTTTCAATGGGGGCGCCCCGCGGGTTTTGAATTTCCCTCGTATACATTACAGCCTCACCTCTTTTTTGCCGCCGCAATTATCAGCTCAAGCGCTTCGATATTGGACGGAACGGCGGCGTTTTCCAGTACGCCCCGCGCGCCGGGCAAAATGCTGGCGTTTACGTCATCCAGCGCGTATATTCTGATGTAGATATATTTTATTCCGGCTATGTTAATTTCCTCCGCATAACGAGTAGCAAAAAGATTTTTGATTTCCTTGTTGGCCGCGCTGTCCGTGGCAAGCTGCCTGATTTCCACCGCTGATATTGTCGCGGTTCTCTCCACATTCTTTACCGATGCGCGGTACGGCGTTTTAATCTGAATACCCAGCGGGCCAAACGAGATCATCTCAAAATCCACGATAGCTTCATCGGCTGTCTGACTGACGACATTTCCCAATAATCTGCTTTTTTTACCGTTGAAAATTGCGTTGGTATTTTTTGAGTCAAAGAGAACGGCGGCAACCTGTTCAAAACCCACTTCGTCGGTAATAACATGGGCGTCGGTTCCCAGCCGGAACCAGTTTTTGCCCAGCGACGTTATACTTACCGGCTCCACCATCGCGGGCTTGTTGAGCAGGGTGTTAAGCTGTCCCCGCGCGCCGGGGGCAACCTGTGTCGTGCTTGTTTGACCAAAGAGCGCAAGTCCGGTCAGACTGAAAATAACGGCGAGAAGTCCCCTCATACCCCTATTATACTATTAAAAGTGCCAGACTGCAACCGACAGATCCGACGCAAAGGGGTTGGGGCGGTTAAAATCGGGCAGCCAGTCGCTGCCGGCGGCCAACTCCTGGCAAAAACCGTCCTCAATGCCGAATTCTTCCAGCCAGCCGAGGACCGTCTCATACTCCCGCTTGTCCAAAAAGCGCCCCGGGGCGTGTTTGGCCCCTTCCATGGGCGTATACTGGGTCATCAGCGAAAGCTGGGCAGAGCCCTGGGCTTTGCTGGCGAACCAGCGCAGGACGGCGCGGGTGGATTCCAGACAGCCGGGAAGGATCAGGTGGCGGATAATGACGCCGCCGGGCCTGTTGCGCATCATCCACAAAATTGCCCGGGCCGCCGCTGTGGGGTAATCGGGGGCGTTGAAGAACCGCGCCGCAAGCGCGCTGTCCAGCGTTTTCAAGTCGGGCAGCCACGTATCAATAAGGCCGTCCAGCAGTTCCAGCGTTTCGGGGTTTTCGTAACCGGAGGAATTCCACAGGACGGGCAGCCGCAGACCGGCGGTTTTGGCGGCGCTTAAATACTGCGCAATGGCGGGAACCGCGTGACTGCCCGTTACGATGTTGATATTTTCCGCGCCCCGGTTCTGTAACTCCAGACAAAGCGCGGTAAATTCATCGCTGGAAACCGCATGCCCCAGCCGCGGCGCCCGTGAAATCTGCCAATTTTGGCAAAACACGCAGCCCAAATTACACCCGCTGATAAAAACCGTGCCAGACCCGCCCCTCCCGCTCAAAGGCGGCTCCTCGCCCCGGTGCAGCCCGGCAAACGCAACCCGCACCCCCGCGCCCTCCCCGCAAAACCCGCTCGTACCGGCAAACCGGTCAGCGCCGCAGTCGCGGGGACACAACCGGCAATGCGCATATAAGTTGGACATATCCATAAGGCATTATAGCGTGGAAAAAGCGTTTGACAAGTATTTACAATGTATATACAATTAAGCATAGGAGGAAAATGATGATTAAAAAATTGATCCAGCATGGGAATAGCGTTGCTCTGGTAATTGATAAACCTATTATGGAAATGTTAAAAATAACGAATGATACACCCCTTGAATTAAGCACCGACGGCAGAAATCTGATTTTATCGCCCCAAACATATACCCGGGGAAAGAATATATTACACTCATTGGAAAAGATAAACAAAAAATACGGGGCGGTTTTGAAGCGTCTTGGAGAATAAATAAAAATGATACAATTTTTGACGTTATCTGAAGTATTACTGATACTGGAGGATCAGATAAGGAATTATGGCGGAAAATACGGCGTTATAGATATCAATTTACTGAGTTCCGCACTATATATGCCCGAATCAAGTTTTGATGGGAAATATTTACATAAAACAATTCCGGCAATGGCAGCCGCTTACACGTTTCATATTTGTCAAAATCATCCGTTTATAGATGGCAATAAAAGAACTGCGTTGGCAAGTTCGCTGGTATTTTTGGATATAAACGGATATGCATTAACCTGTAAAGACGAAAAACTATACAATGAAGTAATGAATGTGGCAAAAGGCGAAGTAAAAAAGGAAGCGTTAATAAAGTTTTATGAAAAATATTCAAAAAAGCTCTAAATAACTCTGTTATAATGTACGATAAAATAATAAATAACATAACCCCAGCTGAATAAACCGTGTAGTATTGCCCAGAATATAGACCTCCAGGCGGTATACGAAATAATCATCGCCAAACAGGTTCCAAAAGAGATCCCCGCCTTTGCGGAATTTACGACAATTCTATTACCCATAAAATACTCCTTATACTTTTATTTCACTATATCTTAATTCTTCGGGTATTATTTTAAGGAATTTATTGTCCAGTGTCCAGATTTGGGCGCGGCTTTTTATGCTGTGGATTAATATTATTATGTCTTTTTCGGAATTTTCCTTAACTCCTTGCAGCAACTCGGCAAAAACACATTCCACTGCCAATATTTCTCCGCTTTCCAGCAATTTACTGATTTTGGGAAAAAAACTCTGATTGTTTTTCAGGTGTTCTATCCAGACGGAGGTATCAAGTATTATCATATTAACCGGTTTGTTTCCCGTATTTGCTGGCCGTTGTTTATATATATGGGGGTTTGTGATATTTGTTTATTCAGTTCTTTAATGTTGTGAATGTCCAGCCAATCTTTTAGGGCAATGGTTATCACTTCAGTAACCGTAGAACTCCGGGTATATGCTTTAACGTTATTAACCAAATCATCGGCAATTATTGCGGTTACTTTCATACGATAAACCATACGATATATTTTCGTATATGTCAAGGCATTCTTAAATGTAAAGGGCGGCCAACACAACATGCTGGCCGCCCTGGTAGGCTGTGCGGTAGTTTGCGCCTAATGGCGCAAACTACTTAATGACGTAAACTATTTTGCGTATACCCACAGCTTTACCGTGTAGGTTTCGTGCGGATCGGCAACATCTGCAACCGGTATGGTGAAGTAGTAGTGACGATCGTTGAGGTTAGTGGGACTCCCCTGATTACCATGCCAACTGGTAGTAAGTGTCACGTCTTGACGAGGATCTTGAGCCACTCCGGTTCCATTAGGTATGATCTCTATTTTCAGTTCTTCACCGGCACGTAATTTCCCTTCAGTAGTGCCACTATAGCCTTCCAAACTGGGGAGGGAAATCCAATGTACCGTTTGCTGCTTTCCGCCGGTGAGGATTTGCGTACCTAATGAGGCTTCATAATGAGGACCGTCAAGGACATAGGAAAAAGCGCCAACACTGCTAGATCCTGCGATGATGGGTTGCCTGAATTGGATCGTAGTTACATCGGATTCCGCGCCTTTCTTGGCCCCCGTGCTGGTAGCGACTACCTTCAACGCATACTCAACGCGCGCCTCGGGCAGTGTAACCGTAAGGGTTTCGGAAGAATAGTTGGTCTCCTTTTTGGTCGGAGTAACCGCAACCCAGTCATACTTAATACTGCCATCGGCGGGTAATGCAACGCCGTTCGATTGGGTGTTTTGTTTCATATACAGCACATAGTTTGCGTCCGCTTCGGTGTCGTAGGTAATGTAGATAATCGCCTCAATATCGTCGATAGTGGCGGAGGGTGTGGTTGGAGGAACGTCATTCTTCTCGATAGTTAGTTCAGGCTTTTTGAGTTGTCCCGCGGGGATGATCTCGGTGGTTGCGTAGTAAACAGCGTTACCGTGCTTCAGGGTAAGCTGGTACAGCCAGATGGAGGTATCTTCCGCGTCACCCGGGAGGTTGTCATACAACGTATACACTACCACATAATATGGTTCATCGATCCAGTCGTCGGAGCCCTCATCCCAAACTTGGTGCGACCTTTCGTCATATTTCTTCGTGGCGCCGGCGAGTGAAACGGTAGTCCAGTTTGCGGGTAAGGATGACGTTACTTTGGTCCGGGCAAGTTCATACTGGCTTATCGGGAACGAATCGATAGTGGTGAAGGTGATGGTAACGCCTTTATTGTCCCGTACAGCGGTTAGATCAATATTCCTATCAGCGGCTTTTTCGGGAATGGCGATGGATTTACTTTCCGGTTTTGAAGGCGCATAGTAGAGTCCCTTGCCCAGTACCTTTACTACCGACACCGTGTTTTCTTTTTTTATGGGGGTGGCACCGTTTTCAAACAAAGCAACGTTACCAAAAACAGGTCCATTTTGAATGTATACGTCATTAATAATGACGTCATATTGTACCAGCGGATTTTTATCGATGTCCCACGTAACCAGCAGTTTCTCATCGCGCGTATACTGCACGGTTAAACCGGTTACCGGATCGAGGTCGATTTTCTCGGGAAGCTGCTCTTTACTGAACCGGACTCCCCTTACTTCCGCCTTGTTCTGTATGATTTCATTGGGGAAGCCGTTGATAGCAGTGCTTTGGCTGGTAGAAGAATTGCTGAGCGCAATGATCGTGTAACGGTAATCCTCATCGGGGACGAGTTTGTAACCCGCGTTGAGCGTACCAATTTCATCGCCCTTAACGTCGGCATATCGGGTAACATCGGTTCTGTTAATTTCTTTGAGGAGGATCGCCCCTTCCAAATGGGGAGTGGTCTGCTGCCGCCAGACTTCGTAACCGCTGGCGTTAATGACCGGTTCCCAACTGAGCAGCACGCCGCCGCCCCCTTCGGGTATTCTGGCGTCAGCCCAAAATTCAGTGGGGCCCGGGTCCGGTTCAGTTGCTTGTCCACACGCGGTGAACACCAAAGAAAGGACGGCTAAAATGCCTAATCCTGCAAAAAATACCTTTTTCATGCATCTTCCTCCGAAATAAGAGATATAGACTCCTACAATATAGTATTTTTCGATCCTTGTCAATATTTTACAACCCCTTTTTCCCTCTTTTTTCCCCAAATCCCCCCCCCAATCGTACCCCCAACCCCCTCCCAGCCCGTTTTCCCCCCTCTCCTTGACATACCAGGGGCCGTGGCATAGAGTTAGGGAAGGGACAAAAATGACCAAAACCGCCCCCGTCGCCCGCAAAAAAAGCAGCCTCAAACCCCCAACGGCCCGAAAACGCGCCCCACCTCCTTTTGCCGACAAAATTCCCCTCATTCGTTCCCTCATCCTCAACAGCGTAAAACCGGGCACCATCAAAAAAATCTACCTTTTCGGCTCCTACGCCTACGGCAAACCCACCAAAAAAAGCGACATAGACCTCTGCGTTATCATCAGAAGTAACCTTATCAGATCGAGAACGAACATAAATCTAAAAATAGCACTGAGTTTATATGATAATAAGATTATCCCTGCCGATGTACTGGTTTATACAGAAAAACAATTTTATAACATAACCAATCCCAATGGCATCAAAAACACCATTTTAACCCAGGGGCAAGTTCTGTATGGATAAATCACTGGTTACCGAAACGGCCGACATGTTATGCAGTAAAGCTGAAATGGATATTAAGACGGTAGACTCATTGTATACTATGCCAAAATATCCGGAACATCAATTGTATGACATTATTTGTTTTCACGCCTCACAAGCCGTTGAGAAATTCTTGAAAGGCTATATCATCAGCAATGGCAAAACGGTTGAGAAAACACATAATCTGGATATTTTACATCAGTCCGCAGCAGAAATTGATGTTTCATTTGCCAGGATAAAAAATGATTGTGTGCTGCTCAATATTTACGTTCCCGATATTAAATATAATGATGATGAAAAATCTATTTCCAAACAAGACATGGCAAAAATAATCAAATCGCTGGAAAACATTTGCAACTTCCCCCCCATAAAAACAATGCGCGATTCCTTCAGTAAAAAACACCACTACGAAATCGTCGCCGAAATATCCGCCACGCGGGCCGGTGGACAGGGGTAAGGAAGCTATGGACGAAGATATCCGCTGGAAACAGCGTTTTCAGAATTATAAAAAGGCGCTGATCACCCTGAGAAACGCGGTTGAACTTGCGGCGAGCCGTGAACTGACCGATCTGGAAAAACAGGGAATGATACAGGGTTTTGAATTTTCCTTTGAATTGGCGTGGAATGTGATGAAGGACTACCTTGAGGAGCAGGGGATAACCGGAATAATGGGCAGTAAAAATGCGGTTCGGTACGCGTTCAATAAAGGCCTTATTGAAGATGGGGAAGTTTGGATGGATATGATACAGGACCGTAATATGGCTTCCCACTCTTACGACGATGAAACGGCGCAGGCTTTATTTACCGCGATAAAAGATATCTATTATACTCAGTTTGTTAAACTTGCGGAAAAGATGGGCGGGTTGGAATAATATGAAGTACGGATTATCAGACAGAACGCTTGATACGCTTAAGGTAATTTTTGGCAAGTATTCCGGTATTAAGCAGGTCGTACTCTACGGCAGCCGGGCAAAGGGAAAATACCGCAAAGGCTCCGATATAGACCTGTCTCTTAAAACCGAAGACGCCTTTACCCATACCGACTTGCTGCACATTTCGGGCGACTTTGACGATTCGGATATACCCTATTTTGTCGATGTTTTAATTTACGATAAATTGTCAAATCCCGATTTGAAAGCCCACATCGACAGAGTGGGGCAAGTGCTGTATCCCGCTCAGTAATAGTTTATTTGGTAGTCGCCCAGGATTTCGAAGCCGATGCGCTGGTACACGCGGCGGGCGGCGGCGTTGGTTTTTTTGACAAAGAGGGAGATGTCTTTGCCCTGTGCGACAAGGCCGGTGATGAATTCGCCGGCCATCCGGCGGGCTATGCCGCGGCCACGGTATTCGGGCAGCACGTACACGCCGCCCACTTGGCAGCGGGTAAAGGCGGCGGCGTTGGTGTTTATTTTGCCGATTAAGCGGCCGTTCATCTCGGCGACGTAGAGCTGCTCTTTGGCAAAGATGCGCTCTATGTTCATGCGGCTGGAAGCGGCGCTAAACTCTGCCGTGGCGGGCAGGACTTCTTCCTGCTCGTAGGCGGCGTGCAGCGCGGCAAGGGCGTCCATGTCGGCGCTGTCCGGCTTGCGGAACGTCACCTCAGCGCAGGGGGTGTGAAACCCCGAGGGCGGATGGTCAATGCACATCAGATCGTAATCAAGTTTTTCTTCCGCATGCAGCCCCACTTTTTCCAGCGCGGCTTCCATAATAGCCATATCTTCCTTGCGGCCCTGCAGAGAGTGAACCGGAACCAACCCCAAAAGGCCCTGCAGAAAATACGGCGGGGGGATGGATTGCTCGCCCGCGGCCAATACCGGCAGCAGGCTTAACCTTGAACGGATAATAAGCGCGGCGATGTCTCCCGCCCTGTTTTTGAGCAGCCACACACTGTCCCTTTCAGAACGGCGGTTAAGATAGCGGCTGCAGGCATTCATGCACCAGCGCTCATGGGAACGCAGCAACGCTTCAATGGCGGCAATGTCTTTTTTTTTCATTTTCTGCCAGCGGCGCTGGAACCGCCTACTCATAGGGCAGTTTTCCCTCGGCGGCAATCCTCCCGATGATGACGGAAAAACCCGCCGCCAGCGATTCGGGGGCGTAGCTGTACACCGCCACCGCGCCGTCCACCCAGAGTACGCTTTCCAGATACACAGGGCTTAACACCGAAAGCACGATAATTTTTTTACCCAGCGATTGCAGCTGACGCAGTACGCGCACGCCGGAAAAATCGGACAGGCAGAAGATGATCGTGTCGGCGCGGCGGGCAATGGTCAGCAGTTCGTTGGGGTCAAAGGTTTCTGAATACCAGTAAGCGGATGCGCCGGGAAAAGCGGCCCTTCCCACTTTGAAAAAATCAAGGTACTGGCCGGTGAGTAAAACCCGCCCGGCATGTTCCGGCTTGAGGGGAAAAACAGCGGATGGATTCTGCGCGGGCTTTACAATGGTAACGCTGCGCGCCGCAAGGTTGACAAAAAACGCGCTGCCTTCGGGGTCGGTAAGGCCGGCCTCTACTTTACGCAGATCGGGAACCGGCGGCACTGCCGTTTCGCCGCGCAGATAACGGAGTTTAATTTCCAGTGTGCGCCGCGCCGCGTCCCGCACCCTCCGCCGGAAGTCTTCTTCTTCCTGCATGGAGGTTACCAAAAAAGTCCACACAGGATCGAACAGGTTAGGCGTTTTTGAAAACAGGATGATGTCATTCCCCGCGACCAGCGCCTGTTTTGCCGCCCGCGAAAGGCTGCCCGCCCAGAGGGTGGCCCCGTTCATCATGAGGTCGTCGGTAATAACGATGCCCCGGTAGCCCATTTTTTCGCGGAGTATGTCCTGCAAAAACCAGGGCGAGAGTGACGCGGGGGCCGTTGCCGACTGCGTTTTCGGAAACGCAAGATGGCCGCTCATGACCGCGGGGATTCCTTCGGCGATCAGCATACGGTAGGGGATCAGTTCGCGCTCCCACAAGATATCAAAGGTTACGTTGATACTCGGCAATACGCCGTGCGAATCGAGGCCGGTGTCGCCGTGCCCCGGGTAATGTTTCGCCGTGGGAATAACCCCGGCGGCTTGCTGCCCCCGCATAAACGCCGCGCCCAGAATGCCCACGTTCACCGGATTGTTGCCAAATGCCCGCGGCCCAATCAGTTCCGATTGACGGTTGGTAAAGAGGTCAACCGTCGGCGCAAAATTCATGTTGATACCGAGCATGGCGAGCTCTTTGCCGATGTAGAAACCGGCGAGATAAGCGTCGCGGGGGTAGCCCGATGCGCCAATCGCCATGTTGCCCGGCGTTTCGCTGGTGCTTCCCTTTACATGGCGAATCCACCCCCCCTCCTGATCAGTTGCAACTAACAGCGGAATTTGGAACGGCCCTTGCAGGCTTTCTTCCTGCAGCGCGCCCACGGTTCGGGCAAGGCGTACGGTATCCTCGGTATTCCAGCCAAAAATTTTGACCCCGCCGATATTGCGGTCGCGTATCCAGTCCATGATCAAGGGCGAAGGTTCCGCCCCCACCCACCCCAGCATGAACACCTGCGCCAACGCCTGCTCATCGGTCATCGCCTGTTCAAGAGCCGCCGCCATCTCCTCTGGCGTCCCCTCATCATAAAAATTCAGCCCAAACACCGAAGTTGTTAATGATATTAACAATATAGTAAAAAATATTAACCACGGAGTACACGGAGTTGCGGTTCGAGAATTTTGCGTTCTCCTCCGAGCTTTTTGTGTAAGATAATTTAAGATATAGGGAAATTTTAAATTCCCCCTGTGAAATTCCGTGTGCTCCGTTATCAAAAATTCCCCTCTCTCTCTAAAAACTCCGTGTACTCCGTGGTTAAAAATTGATTTAGTACGCGGAGCCCCGCAGATTATCTATGTATTCCGCCGCGCTGTGGGCGGCAACCGCCCCTTCCCCCGCGGCGACAACCACCTGCCGGAAAGTGCCCGAACGGACATCACCCGCGGCAAACAGCCCAGGAACGGAAGTTTCCATTTTTTGATCGGTGGTAATATAACCGTCACTGTCCAACGCCGCCTTTACGCCGCCATTGCCGCTTACCAGTTCCGAATGGGGAATGATTCCGGCAAAAATAAAAACCGCGTCGGCGGCTTCTTCGTATACCTTGCCCTCTTGTTCAAGCACTACGGAAGAAAGTTTTTTTTCCCCTTTTATTTCTTTAATAACAGTGTTGAATCGCACCGTAATATTTTGATTGCACAGTACACGCTGCGCAAGCGCTTTTTGCGCGCGGAAACGGTCGCGGCGGTGAACCAGCACCACCTGGGAACTCAGGCGGGAAAGGTATTGGGCGTCATCGCAGGCGGCGTCTCCCCCGCCCACGACAAAAATTTTTTTGCCGCGAAAAAACGCGCCGTCGCAGGTAGCGCAATGGGAAACGCCGTGCCCCAAAAACTTTGCCTCGCCGGGAATGTCCAGATTGCGGTGCGCCGCCCCCGTCGCCAAAATTACCGCGTGGGCTTTCCTGTATGTGCCATCCGCCAAAACCGCGGTAAACTCATCTCCCTCTTTTTTAAGTTCCCTCACCATTTCGCTCAGGAAAGCCGCGCCGAACGCTTCCGCCTGGCTGTGCATATCCTGGGCAAATTCAAAACCCGTGCGCGGCCCGGCGTATACCTTGCCCCCGGCGTCTTTTCGCTCTATGTTACCGGGATAGTTTTCAAGCACATCTATCAGCAGGGCCTGCCCGCCCGGCGAAAGCTGCTCAATAACCAGCACATTCAGATTCGCCCGCGCCCCGTATTGCGCCGCGGTAAGCCCCGCAGGTCCCGCCCCAATTATCAATAAATCCGCATCAATGGTACTCATAGTCGGCATTTGTTAATTGTACAAAGCGATCAAAATTTGTCAATATGGGGGTCAATGAGATATATGTAAAAAAACGGTTCGTATATGAGCGCAAAAGCGAAATACCCGCAGAATGATTATTAAAATGCAGTTATTCTTGACAAAATGTAGAATATAAAATAGAATAAATATAAGGATAAATATGAGTAATTTAGACGAATATAAAGAAATAACTTTACTAAAATATAATTGGGGACCAGATTTAGGTAAAAATTTGGATTTGAGTACAATCCTAATTAAAATAACAAATTTCTCTGAAATAAATAATGAAAAAATATTTTTAAATAAGCCCATCTTAGTCCTGAAAAGTGAAGGATTACAACAATATGTTAAGCAAGAGATAGGCTTTGATTCATTTAATAACATATTTGAAAATATAGAAAATATCAATTTTGAGAAANTGTATTCAGAAAATAGTACTGGAGATGATGGATGGGANTTGGAGANTGAATTAAAAAAGGAAATGGGATTATTAAAATATAGCAAAAGAATAGAATTNTTTTCACCAGATAAACATGAAGAAACTATTGAAATAAACAAATTATTAAAGGTATATAATGAAATATTGGATATTGCAAATTGTGAAGAATATCTTAATTTAATAGATGTAGAAATGAGAAAAAATTTAATGGATTTTGAAAATGAAAATTGAATTGGTAAAAAATATTGGAATGAATATGAATAAAAATAAAATTATTTATGAGGAAGGCAAGAAATACTTGCTTGGATTTAAGGAAATTAATGATGAAATATTAGAAAAGCAAATAAAATTTCCAGAAAAAAATAAACCAATTAATAAATCAATGTTATTTAAAAAAATGATTGAACATGCAAAAAATAGACAAGGAATGCCCAATTCAATTGGTGATATTAATAAATTAAATAAAATATTATTTTGTTTTGATTCAGACAAGGTATTAAATAAATATAATAATTGGGAATCATTGTTTGATAATATATATGAACATTATCAACCACCTGGAAGAATGGAAAAAAATAAAAAAAGTAATTATTGGGTTATATATTGTAAATCAATTGTTTCAATAGCAAAATATCTTAAACAATTTAAAGACATTAATGATTTTAATGATTATGTTGCGCAATTTATTAATAACATTCCTGATGTTCGTTTATCATTGCCTTTAATATTGAAGGAAGAAATATTTGGGTATGCATTTGCGCTGGCCTGTGATTTCATTAAGGAAAATATTTCTAAAGATTTTGTTAAACCAGATGTTCATATTAAAGATATATTTATTGGTATTGGGCTTTCTGAAAATAATACTTCTGATTTTCAAATATTCAGAGATGTAATAAAATATGCTTCATCAATTTCTGAAGAACCATATTCTGTAGATAAATTATTTTGGTTAATTGGAAGTGGAAATTTCTATGATTTTGGAATTAAATTAAAAACAGATAAAAAATATTTTATTAATGAAATAAATAAACTAGTAAATAAATGAAGAATGGGTGTACGGCAAAACGACAGATACATACACAGTATACAAAATGCGGGTTAAAATTTATGGAAATATATAAAAGACAGGATTGACATTATTACCCCCGGCGGTATAATGGTATTTGTTGTCTTGTGAACATAGGAGTACACATTGAAAATCGTGGTTATTGGGGCCCAGTGGGGCGATGAGGGGAAAGGGAAGATTGTTGACTATCTGGCGAATGAGGCGCAGATAATTGTCCGGTATGCCGGCGGGGCCAATGCGGGGCACACCATCGTTATTGGCGGCGAACAATACGCCCTGCACCTGATTCCGTCGGGGGTTTTTTATGGCGATAAAATTGTCATTCTGGGCGCCGGCATGGTGATCGATCCGGTGGCGCTGTTTGACGAAATTAAAATGCTGGAAGACCGGGGCATTGA
>JGI24698J34947_10001490_pt1 | contig 12368 bp, 14 predicted proteins | sample TergutMp193P3_FD_34947 | JGI IMG/M metagenome (IMG submission 34947)
CAGAAAAACAAATAAAGCTTAAAATTGCGGTATTTATGACCGAAGGGTCAAGCAAGTTAGCGTTAAAGAATAGCGCGATAAAAACGAGAACGTTTTTTATCCAATGATAAGAATTCGGAGTAATTGTAAATAATGTTGTATTTTGTCTGCTGACTTTATCACCGCCATATCTCCACGCAAAAAGAGAATGACGGCAAAATTTTAAATTTTCCGGGGGGGAGCTAAAACCGTGTCAACTTCACAAAATTTGCAAAAGTTTTTTGCGATTTTCGGACGAATGCTCATATAAATAACATACCACGCTTCGCGCGGGTTTTCAAGCAGACGAAAAAAAGGTGACTGTCACTTTTTTGGCTGGCTTCGCCGGGTGAGATGGAGAATTCCATCACCTGAAAAACCTTGATTGTCGTATTGAATATATCGATGCCAGACATATCCTGATGACAGTGCGGGAACGGGTACCCATTCGGGCGGCATTGGCGTGCTAAAATAAGGTTCGGCTTTGGCATAAATAAGGCCACGCCACGAGCTGCCCGAATGGGTGGATTCCCGCACTGATCGACTTGAGATGTATGATATCGTTTTTAACCACCCCGACAAATCAGAGTTTGAAAACCTCACATCCTGAATTCGCTTCCCAGATAGATTTCCCTGACCATTTCGTCGGCGAGGATTTCCTCCCTGCTGCCACGCGCAACGATCGTGCCTTCGTTGATGATGAACGCTTCGGTGGTAATCTCCAGGGTGTCCCTCACATTGTGATCGGTGATGAGTATGCCAATGCCTTTTTCCGCAAGGCGGCGTACGATTTGTTTGATCTCGTAAATGGTTTTGGGGTCTATCCCGGCGAAGGGCTCGTCCAGAAGCAGGAACTTCGGTTCCGTGGCAAGGGAGCGGGCGATTTCCGTACGCCGCCTTTCGCCTCCCGACAGCGTGAAACCGAGCTGCTTCCTGATCCGGACTATGCCGAATTCATCAAGAAGGGATTCAAGGCGTTCCTTCATCTGTTCTTTGGTGATGTCTGCGCGGCTTTCCAGAATGGCCCATATATTCTGCTCTACGGTGAGCTTCCTGAAAATTGACGCCTCCTGGGGCAGGTAGGCGATTCCTTGCCTGGCACGGCGAAACATGGGCATGGTTGTAATGTCCACTTCGTTCATGGAAACCATTCCCTGGGTGGGCCTGTAAAAACCGACAATCATGTAAAAAATCGTTGTCTTGCCCGCGCCGTTTGGTCCCAGAAGGCCGGCCACTTCCCCGTTTTGCATGGTGAAGTTTACCCCCCGGACAACTTCTTTAAGGCCGAATTTCTTGTGGAGGTCCTTTACCGTCAAAGAATAGGCAGTATTAACACTATTGCTTGCCATCGGCGCCGCAGGCTGGGGAGGGACAAACCTTTTAATGAAAGGGATAGAATTGAGTTCCATGGTTTTAGTTTCTTATGGAACCCCTCACGCCACCTTCCATAATAACGTCATCGGTGTCGAGATCTACCCTTATTCTGTCAGCCCTGTATTCATCCTCCTTCTTGTAAACAACAGGAAAACCGGAAAGGACGAGGGTCTCTTCCCCCCGGTTGTAAAGGGCGTATTCGGAGCGGCATACCAGGTTGTCCTTAAAAAGCCTGACCGAGATCTGCATGACGGCGATTTCGTTTTCATCATCATACTCGATGAAGCGGCCCCGCGCGACAAGTTCGTTTTTCCGGTCTTCCATGGTGGAATTTCCTTCCAGGCGCGCGATTTTCAGGGTCCTGTCATAGCGCAGGCGATCGGTGATGAAAAGTATATTTTTGTCCTCTTCATGTCCCCGTACATTGCCGCTGCAGTCAACGAACCTGTTATCGCTGCCGTGTATCTCGATCCTGTCCGCATGAAGCAAAAGTTTGTCGGAGCGCACTTCCGCGTTTCCGGTAAGTACAGTTACTTCCCTGCCGGTAGCCCTCCCGCCTGACATACGGTCAGCCCGGAAAGTAAAAGTGTCCCCCCATGCCGTGGCGGCAAGAAAAAGGAAAAAAAGGCCAAGAATTTTCATTCTTCCCCCACCCTCGTAATTATCCTCATCTTTATCATCCTATTCTTCCTCATCTTCTTCTACATAGGTGCCGCTGACTTCCCCCGAAAAGTTCCATGTCCGGCTGCGAATATCCGCGAAAACCCCCATGCCTGTGAAACTGGTTCCATCCGAACGTTGTATATCTACCCTTTCCCCTTCTCTGCCCCTGAGGGTTTTCTCCTTGTCCTTCCATTCAAGCCTGTTGGTATTGATTATTATATCTTCCGATTCAATCCTGATTATAACCCCGTCGAAAAGGGTGATGTCGCCGGTTTCGAGTTGCACCTCCGCAGCCCCTGCGTTGCCTTCGACATTAACGGTTTCACCTTTGTCTTCCATCTGTTCAAACGTGAAATTAGTGATTCGCATTATCTGGCTGTCTTCCCATCGCTCCGCATGCTCCCCACTGAAGCGCGCAAGGAGATCTCCCCCTCGTACACGGGTATATTCGATATTCTCCATTACGATATCAGGCCTTTTACTTTCAGACCCGTCCCCGGCGCCATAGTCGAACGAACAGGCACTCAACAGGAAAAAACATAGCAGGCAGGAAAATACCAATCGAAGAAGAAAGCTCACCTTTAGTTCTGTATTGTATTTCAAATCACTTCTCCATATTAGTAAATTCACAAACCCTTCCCAGGTTACGCCAGGTTTCCCTTTGCCTTTACATCCCGGGAAGCCGCGATGAAGTCCCGGAAAAGCGGGCCTACCGCTGTTGGCCTGGACTTGAATTCGGGATGAAACTGCACCCCCAGACCCCAGGGATGATCCGGCCATTCCACACATTCCACCAGGTCCTTTTCGGGGTAAATGGCGCTTACTATAAGTCCCTTCCCTTTCATCTCGTCCCTGTACTGGTTGGCAAATTCATAACGGTGCCTGTGCCGCTCGGAAACGTTCTTTTCCCCATACGCCGCTAAAAATTTGGTCCCGTTTTCCGCAACCGCAACGTACTTCCCAAGACGCATGGTGCCGCCGTAGTCTTTGATTCCAATCTGTTCCGCCAAAAGACTGATTACGGGATGCTTTGTGTCCTTGACGAATTCGGTTGAATCTGCATCCTCCCAGCCCATCACGTTTCGTCCCCACTCGATCACCATAATTTGCATTCCCAGGCAGATGCCAAAGTAAGGAACCTTATTCTCCCTGGCCCAGGTCGAGGCGCGGATCATCCCTTTTATTCCCCGTCGTCCGAATCCGCCTGGAACGAGGACACCGTCCACGCCGCCGCCAGGCGCGTTCCTTCCCAGCACCTGATCCACCGACTCGACTTCCTCAAGCCGGGTGGAAGCAATCTTGACAAGTTCCACTTCTACGCCGCATTCGAGGCCAGCGTGAAAAAGGGATTCGTAGACGCACTTATACGCGTCGTGGAGTTCAATGTATTTCCCCACGATGCCGATCCGCACTTTTCCCTTTTGGGAGTTTGCTTTTTCCATCACGGCTTTCCAGGGCTCAATGTTGGCATGCCGGGCAGAAATACCAAGTTTTTTCAGCACCACTTGATCCAGTTTTTGCTCATAAAAAATCAGGGGTACTTCATAAATTGTAGTTCTCACGTTTACGGAAGTAAAGACCGCGTCGTTTTCAATATTGGTGAAAAGGGCTATTTTACGGCGGGTCATATCTTCAAGGATAACCGGTGAACGGCAGATGAGCACATCCGGCTGGATTCCCATTTCCTGTATTGCCTTGACAGAGTGCTGGGTGGGCTTGGTTTTCAGTTCAGCCTCGCCAACTTCGGGGATGAGTGTGAGGTGTACTGAAATGGCATTGCCTCGGCCTGATTCAAGAATGAGCTGCCGGGCCGCCTCCAGAAACGGTATGCACTCTATGTCCCCGACGGTCCCCCCGATTTCCACGATAACAACGTCAGTCTCGGGATCTTCTTTTGCTACCGCCATTATGCGGGACTTTATTTCATCGGTAATGTGCGGTATAACCTGAACACAGCGGCCAAGATACTTGCCTTCACGCTCCTTGCGGATAACCGAATCATATATCTGGCCGGTTGTTATGGAATTTGCCTTGGAAAGCTGCCCGGAAGTAAAACGAGCGTAATTCCCCAAGTCAAGATCCGTTTCCGCACCATCATCGGTAACATAGACTTCCCCATGCTGATAAGGGCTCATGGTACCCGCGTCAACATTTATGTAGGGATCGCACTTCACCATCCTGACATTAAGCCCGCGGCTTTCCAACAAAGCCCCCAGGGAAGAAGCCGCAACGCCCTTCCCAAGGCTGGAACATACCCCGCCTGAGATGAAAATTAACTTGTCCATGTAAAAGTATTATCCAGAACCGAGGGGCTTAGGTCAATTACCTTGAGGGGGAATCTGTTTGAAACGGGCGGGGGACAGACCCTAAAAGAGCAGTGTAAGAGGGACAGGCCCTTTTAGCTGGAGAGGTATTGCCAATTGCGGTCTGTCCCTGGGTTAGCATCAGTTAATGCTTATGGGGTCTGTCCCTTGTTAAAGGCTTCTCGTGAAGCAGTCATATGGGGTCTGTCCCTTGTTAAAGGCTTCTCGTGAAGCAGTCAAGATAGTTTCTATTTCAACATCGCCTATCCAGTAATGAGTCACAAACCGAAATTTACCTTTTTCCGGTGGGTTAATGATGATCTTGTGGTTTTTAAAGATTTTCACAACTTTAGCAGCCGTTTTTTTGTCTTCCGCGGGAGGCCAGGTAAAGAATACCATATTGATCTCTGTATCACGTGGCTTTATAACGATACCGGGCAACTTTGCTAGTTCCCTGGCAATTTTCTTTGCCCGCTCATGGTCTTCTACTATTCGAGAGGTCTGTCCCTTAAGGGCAATAATTCCCGCCGCAGCAAGAATGCCTACCTGGCGCATGGCGCCGCCCATAATTTTCCGTTTGAGTCTGGCTTCCTTGATAAATTTTTTCTTCCCAGCCAATAACGAACCTACCGGAGCGCATAGTCCTTTAGAGAGGCAGAACATGACAGAATCTGCCATAGATGCTATGTCCCTCACATCACAGCCTAAAGCTACGGCAGCATTAAATATCCGGGCTCCGTCCAAATGTATCGGCAATTTCCATTCGTCGGCGAGATTTCTGACATCATCAATGGATGACATGGGGACAGACCTTCCCAAAGAATGGGCATTTTCGATACAGATGAGTGAAGTAGGTGGCATATGAAGATCCTGTTTTCGCAACCGTTCCCTGAGGGCTCCGGTTGTAAGTACCCCATCAGGCGCCGAAATTGGCCGTGTTTGTACCCCTGCTATGATTGACGCTGCCCCGGCTTCATGTTGCATGATATGACATTCTTCNCCNAAAAGTACCTCTGTCCCCCTTCGGCACCAGGTAAACAAGGCTAACTGGTTCCCGAAGGTTCCTGATGGCACAAATAGTGCTGCTTCTTTCCCTAACATTTCAGCGCCAAGCTTTTCCAGCTTATTAACCGTTGGATCGTCCCCGTAAACATCATCGCCTACTTTAGCATCAGCCATAGCCTTCCGCATAGCATCAGTAGGTTTTGTTACTGTATCACTTCGTATATCAATCATATTTCTTCCTTCACAAGGGATAGACCAGTTTTCGAAAAATTAGTTTAGTAGGTTACAATGATTGCGTGGAATACTAAAGGGACAGACCCAGTATTTTTTATACTATGGGAAGCGCCATTTCCGGTAATAACCGAGTCCCCCTGCTTTACCTGGACTTCCTTGCCATCGTCATTGACAGTCCCTGTTCCGGAAAGAATAAAATAATACTCGGTTTCCGAATCATGCCGGTGATATCCGATAGAACAACCCGGTTTTAGGGTAATTTCCGCAAATAGCCGAGCATTTTTTTGCGTACTGCCATCAAGAAGATAAGTGAAATGCGTATTGCCTTCCCCATTACGCATACACTCTTTGTCTTCAACTTTCATTTCATTGCGATTGATAACCATATAGACTCCTTCAAGTAATTACTATGTCCCAAATATTATCCAAATAACTTGACATTGAATAGCCAGTGGCGTAAAAGGTAAGTTATGATCAACAGGGACAGACGAACATGGATATTATCGTCTCTATACCGAAGCTTACTAATATGCCTGTTATTGTTGGGATTAATAATAATAGGGGGTACAATATATTGGGTGTTCTTCCATGATAATCCTCCTGGTCATGAGCAAACAACTATTTTTCCTGAGGGTGGGGGACAGACCTTTACAGGCATAGGCCGTATTAGGGTCTCCACCGCCGATCCACAGCCCGGAATAGTGATACTTTTTGTTTCGTTCATCTATTATCCGGACGATAAGGTGTTTTCAGAAGAATTAGTGCTTAGAATCAAGGATTTTAGAGAAATTATTGAGAATTATATCGGTTCTTTTTCGATTGAAGATCTTCAAAAACAGGAAGAGGAAAATATCAAACACGAGTTACTCAGGAGGTTCAATGCGATTTTGCGGTTGGGGCAAATAGAAACACTATATTTCAGTGACTTTATGATCATTGGATAAAAATCGGTGATTTGGGAAATACTCAATTACTATCGGGTCCACCGGTTCCAAGATATCCATACGCCCTTTAATGTGATGCCAGAGCCCACCATACTCCCATTGCTCCGACTCTTCAACCAGTCCAATAGAAACAGGATTATCATCTATATATTGAAAAACCCGTAGAAAATCCAAAAGCCCCAAGATTATCCTGGAAAAAAACCTGTCTCCCCATAAATGGCCGGACAAACCATGCTTTTTGTTCCATACCTGGGCAAATACCCCCAAAAGCCACTGCATGATTTTTGAAAGGGATTCCCCGGACCCCGGTTTTATTAACAAATGAATGTGATTTCCCATAATACAGAAGTTTTTGAGTGAAAAATTATACTTTTTCCTTGCCCGCTTAAGGATGCTCATGAAAAGCTCCCTATCCTCACGAGCCAGAAAGATTTTCTCCCCTCGGTTTATCCGGGCAGTAACGTGATATTCCGCCCCTTCAAGGAGTTGTCTATTTTTACGCATATAAATCTATTACTGCACGAACTACGGGTTTTGCCTTGGTTTTTGGCTTTTTTTTTCATTTTCCGGAATTTTATTTCAAATTCAGAAACTTGGGGACAGAGCATAAGAATCCGCAACCATTCCGATGATCTGGTGTCAAAAAGCGGTAAAGGTGGCAAAAGGTAGACTTTTATGGTATTACAAACTATTATTTTAGCAAGGCCGATTAGATTTTGCATATTTAGACTTAGTAGAGGGCCATAAGGAAAAACTGTCTTTCAGAGGAGCCAGATTCGGGTGGGACAAACAACATCTCCAGCTGCGCAGGTAATTATTTCCATAATTCCCATTGTTGGGATAGTAATGGGGTCAGTGGTGGTGTTTTTTTACCTCCTTTGGAATCACAAACGCAGAACCTTGCTTATCAAAGCCGGACATTTTCAACGTCCTGACTTTGACCTGCTTACTTTCAGCCTGCTTGCGGGGTTGCTGCTCGCATCAGTTGGCCTTGCCATGACAATTTTTCTCGCTATTGCGCTGGGGGTAAATTTCGGCCTTTTAGGCGGGATAATTCCCCTGGCTATTGGAATTGGCTTATTGGTTTATTACGGGATAAAACGCGTTGACAGGCATTTATGACCTCCGGGGAAGATTTTTTTCAGGGGGATGATGAGGATCGGGCAATTGTCGCTCAGATTGTCTCAGGTCAAAACGAATTATTTCGGTTGCTGATTAAAAAGTACGAACGGCTGGTTTATGGGATGGGAATGGGTTTTTTCCATAATTTAGAGGATGCATCGGATTTTACCCAGGATGTATTTCTGAAAACGTTTCGAAATCTATCCCGGTTCGAAGGACGATCCAAGTTTTCAACATGGCTGTATAAAATTGCCTATAATACCGCAATTAACAATGCTACAAGAAAGAAGGATTACCACAGTCTGGTAGAAGATGAGATTATCCCCGATAATGATACACCGGAGCGGAAATTGCTAAGGGAACTTGCCAAGGACGCGATTTTGGAGGCAATAACTGAGTTGCCTGAACGGTTCAGGGTAAGCATTGACCTCTTTTTCTTCTATGACCGTTCTTATCAGGAAATAGAAGAAATTACAGGATATCCTGTTAACACAATAAAATCCCATGTATTCCGGGCAAAAAAGATCTTGCGTGAAAAACTCGCAGGTTACAAAGGATCAATAGAAGGGGGAATCAATTGAAAAATTGCTTTTTGATGGATTGCAATACCGTTATGGATGCCGTTGATCTGTCCGAAAAGGACGAAATTTCCCCTCTTATAACCCGGATACGAATAGGGTTTCATCTTTTGTTTTGCCCAGAATGCTCAAGGGAGTTAAAGAATTTACGGTATCTTGAGAAGATTATGAAAGCTGATTTTATCCCTCATAGCCCAGATTTTGAAAAACCTGTTATGGAATGTTTGTATGAGGAAGCCGATATAAGGGAAAGAATCGATTCACCTGCCGGGCTTTCTTTCCGTGGCTGGGTTCTTATCGGGTTTTTTATGCTACTCTCCCTTTCGAGTTCCTTTTTTGGGATTAGTTTTGGTGTAATCGCCAATGAAGAAGGCGCATCCTTTCTATTACCCGTGGGTATCACTATTGGAACAGTGCTTACCTGCTATGGGGCGCTTTTTATTGCCAGCCATCTAAAAGAGCTATCAGCGCGTTTTGGGCTGCACTGAGAATTAATATTCTTGGGGTCTGTCCCCATAATTTCCTTTTTAAAACTGGTCTGTCCCCAAGACCCTTCAAACTTGCTTTTTAAAGGTCTGTCCCTCTAAACCTTGACAATCCGCTAAATGGGGCATACTCTTATTCTATGAATATTTCTACATACACTGTAAAACCAAAACTTCCCGGCCCTTTAAAGCCATTGGAAGAAATCGCCAGAAACCTGTGGCTTTCATGGAATTTTGATGCTGTCGAACTCTTTATCCGCCTGGACTACGATGTTTGGCTTCAATCCCAGCAAAGCCCGGTACGAACTCTTGGTATGGTAAGCCAGGAGCGGCTCGCCGAAGTTGCCAGGGATGATTCCTATTTGGCGGCTCTTAAAGAGACATATAGTCGGTTTTTGCATTACAAAAAGGGGAATACCTGGTACCACGGTTCCCGGAAAGACGTAGTCGCCTATTTTTCAATGGAATACGGTATGGATGTGTCCCTTCCTATCTATTCGGGAGGGCTTGGGATACTTTCGGGGGATCATATGAAAACCTCCTCCGATATGGGGCTTCCCCTGGTGGGGGTGGGGCTTCTCTACCGGCAGGGATATTTCAGGCAATATCTCAATGCCGACGGGTTCCAACAGGAAAGTTATCCCGAAAACGACTGGTATAATATGCCGGTGGAGGTCAAAACCAACAAAAGCGGGGAAACGATTAAAATTTCCGTAGAGATGGCGGGACGGATGGCGATTGCCCAGATTTGGGAAGTCAAGGTCGGGCGCAGTTCGCTCTATCTTTTGGATACAAATATCCCGGAAAATGCCCAGGATCTGCGGAACATTACCGCTTCCCTTTACGGCGGGGACAAAGAGACCAGGATGCAACAGGAGATACTTCTGGGTATAGGGGGAATAAGGGCCCTGCGAGCCTTGGGTATAAATCCTGCGGCGACCCACATGAACGAAGGCCATTCCGCCTTCCTCGGGTTGGAGCGGATACGGGAACTCATTCTGGAGAAGAAATTCAGCTTTGATGAAGCCCGCGAAGCCGTGTGGCCGACCAATATTTTCACCACCCATACCCCTGTGCCGGCCGGAAATGAACGGTTCGATATCGGCTTATTGGAGAAGTACTTCAATACCTGGCCGCAAATTTTAGGTATTGCCTGGAGGGATTTTGTAAGCCTTGGGCGGGAGCGGCCTTATGACGATCATGAGGAATTTTGCATGACCGTCCTGGCCCTGAAACTGTCGGCCTATGCCAACGGGGTAGCCAGGCTTCATGGCGTGGTTTCCCGGGATATGTGGAAGAACCTTTGGCCCGGCCTTCCCCTGGATGAAATACCCATCGGGCACGTAACTAACGGTGTCCATCCCCGAACCTGGGTTTCCAGCAACATGAGTGAACTCCTGACAAGGTATTTTGGCCCCCACTTTGACGAAACGCCCACGGATCTTTCGATTTGGAACCGCATGGACAGGATATCCGACGAAGAGCTCTGGCGTACCCACGAGCGCCGCCGGGAGCGTATGGTTGCTTTTGTTCGTGACCGCATCCGCGAGCAATACAAGCGTACCGGCGCTTTGGAGCGCCGTATACGGCAGGCTGAGGATACCCTTTCGCCTTACTCCCTCACCCTGTGTTTTGCCCGCCGTTTTGCCACATACAAGCGGGGCAATTTGCTCCTGCGCGATCCTGAACGGCTGTTACGGCTGGTAAGGGATAACGACAGGCCTGTCCAGCTTGTTTTTGCGGGCAAAGCCCACCCCCACGATATGCCGGGCAAGGAACTGATTCGTGAGATCGTCCATTTCGCTGAAAAGTACGATGTAACAAGCCGTATCGTTTTTGTGGAAAACTACGACATAACCGTTGCCAAGTACCTTACAACAGGCGGGGATGTGTGGCTTAATACCCCGCGGCGGCCCCTTGAAGCGTCAGGAACCAGCGGAATGAAAGCCGCCATGAACGGGGTCCTCAATTGCTCCATACTGGACGGCTGGTGGGACGAGGCTTACAACCCTGAAGTAGGCTGGGCCATAGGCAGGGGAGAGCAATATGCGGATACAAATTTACAGGATGAAATTGAAAGCAAAGCCCTCTACGACCTTTTGGAACGCGAAATAATCCCGCTTTTTTACCAGCGCGGCAGGGACGGCCTTCCCAGGGAGTGGATCAAGTTGATGAAAACCTGTATGCGTGAAATAGGCAAGTCAATGTCGAGCCACCGTATGCTGATGGATTATTCCAATAAGTTCTATTTCCCGGCGCTGAAAAACTATCGTCGAATCATCAAGGACGACTACAAAGAATCCAAGGACCTGGCCGCGTACCTGTCCAAATTGCGCCAGGCGTGGGATAACATCACGATCAGCAAGATCGAGTCCAACGCGAAACCGGTTATGCAGCGCGGAGATGTCCTTACGGTAAACGCGCAGATTGTCCTGGGCCCCCTTACTCCCGATGAGGTTCTTGTGGAACTGTACCATGGCTCTGTATCAAACCAGAGAGCCGATATTATGAACGCTCGGCGCTCTGAAATGAAAGCCACAGGCAAGGACGGAAACGCATACCGCTATCAGGTTAAAATCGAGTGTAATGATACAGGTTTCCAGGGACACACCATCCGTATCCTTCCCAAGCACGAAGCCCTGGTACACCCATACAGGAGCGGTTTTATCAAGTGGGCGTAATCGCATAAGTATTCAGACGGCGGTAACCTAGCGTAGGACTACCTAACCACTGATTTAGTGGTCAGGTAGTCCTCACCCGCCTTAACAAAACGAGGGTTTAAATGTCTACTTCCAATTATCGCAATTTTGATCTCGTAATGGCTTTTTTTGTCGCCGTCCTCATTACCAGTAATGTTGCTTCCTCGGCGAAAATCGTGGATCTGGGTATCACCCTCTTCGGTTTTTGGGTAATACCCCCGGTTCACCTGGCTTTTGACGGGGGCACCCTCCTTTTCCCCATCGCCTATGTCCTGGGGGACATTCTTACCGAGGTCTACGGTTTCAGGGCGGCCCGCCGGGCTATCTGGACCGGTTTTATTGCTCTGTCCCTCACCGCATTGTTTTTCTTTATCCTCGCCATCCTGCCCGCCGACGCAATCTGGGAAACATATGCGGGGACAGACGCTTTCAACGCCATCCTTGGCGGGATGAGCACCGGCGGAATCGCTTTGGCAAGCCTTTTAGGTTACCTGGTCGGCGGATTTTCCAATTCCGCAGTCCTCTCCCGGCTCAAAGTAATGATGAACGGCCGCGCCCTTTGGGTCAGGGTCATTGTCAGCAGCCTTGTGGGAGAACTCCTGGACAGCCTGATTTTTGTATTTGTGGCAAGCCTGACAGGGGTATTTGGCTGGGAACTCTTTGTTACCCTGGTTTTGACCAATTACCTTTTTAAAGTCTCCATTGAAGTCATTGTGATTCCATTTACTTTCCTTGCGGTTCGGAAGCTGAAAAAGGCGGAGGGGCTTGATACTTACGATATAGGGGTAAAATTCCGGCTTTTTGGCACACCAAAGTAGGTCTAAAGTAGGTCTGTCCCTTTACGTGTAAACCACGGCTGAAAAGATCCAACGGTTCGGAATAAAGTGATCCACGGGCACGGAATAAAATGATCCAACCCTTCGGGATGAGATCCACCCCGAAG
>JGI24698J34947_10001492_pt1 | contig 12365 bp, 11 predicted proteins | sample TergutMp193P3_FD_34947 | JGI IMG/M metagenome (IMG submission 34947)
CAGGTAATGCAGTTGCAGGTTGGGGCCAATATGGATCAGAACAAGCAGATCTTTATCGGCACAATGACCGCCTCGGCTCTTGGACTGCAAACCGGTCAGGGCCAGGACGGCTTCCTGTCAATTGCGACCGTCGATTCCGCCAACACGGCTATCGGAACCTTAGACGCGGCTTTGAAGCAGATCAACAAGCAGCGCGCCGACCTCGGTGCGTATCAGAATCGCTTTGAAACTGCCGCCCAGGGTGTCGCCATTGCCGCGGAGAATCTGCAAGCCGCCGAGTCCCGCATCAGGGATTCGGACATCGCTTCGGAAATGGTTAACTATACCAGGGATACGATTCTGACCCAGGCTGGTATCGCAATGTTGGCTCAGGCCAATATACGGAACCAATCGGCGCTTCAGCTCCTCAGTTAGTTGTTTCCTTATGTATCCTTAAGCGCCTGAAGAGACTTCTGGACGTTGTCTTTTATGGCGTAGGGCAGGGATGTCGCGCCCTCCCCCTGTCCTTTTTTTTGAAAAACACCTGTCATGGATCGACGGGTTTTTGTTGGGACCATTCACACACGGAGGTGTAGCATGGGTATACAAGTAGCGTCTTTACCAATGGGCGCCTATGTTGAGTCTCAGGCTGAGGTTCGATCTGAGGAACGCCCCCAGGAAAAACGGCCTCCTCTCCCTATAGAACGGGGGGAAGCTGTCGAAAATGCCGGAGCCCCTCATTCCGGCGCCCGCGAAAAGCCTGATCTGAAGCAGGTCACCGCAGAGCTTGAGCAGATCAGCCTTGCCTTCGACCGCAGGCTCAAATTTGTGGTCGACCAGGATTCCAGGGAAATTATCATTAAAGTAATTGATAATGAAACCGATAAGGTGATCAAGGAGCTTCCGCCTGAAGAACTCAGAAGGCTTCACGACAGGATAAGCGAGACCATCGGTTTTCTGTTTGACACGCTGGCCTAAAGGCGGATCACTTGATACCGGAAGGGAGCCGGTGAAGAGATGTCAGACGTTTACATACCTGGGATACAAAGCCGGTTAGGCAGTGACAAGCTAATAGAAGATCTCATGAGGCTTGAGCGCATCCCGAAGGATCGCGCCGAGAGCAATATTCAGCGGTATGAGACACAAAAGGGGTACTGGCAAAGTATAAGCACGCGGCTCTCGGCACTCCGGGAAAGCGCAAGGCAGCTCTTCTCCTTTAACAATCCCTTTAACGAGTTTGTCGCGAGATCAAGCGACGATTCGGTGCTTATGGCGACCGCCAGTAGAACTGCCGACGAGCAGATACGGAACTTCACGGTAAAACAAATCGCGCAGTCGGACCGCTTCCTCTCAAGCCCCCTCTCAGAGGATTTTCGTGTTGAAGGCGGGACCTACACCTTTACGATAGGAACAGAAGAAATCTCGTTTGATTTCAGGGGCGGCACCCTGAATGAATTTACCGACGCCCTTAACCGCCGCAGCCGGGACAAGCTGCAGGCAAGCCTGGTTGCCGTAAAATCGGGGACCAAATCCCTCTTCATCGAATCGAAGGTGACAGGGGAGGAAAACAGCCTGGTTTTTGGCGGCGCTGCCGCGGCACTGGGTGTAAGCACCGGTATGCTGTCTGTTGTCGATGGCGGGCAGAGGGCGCTGAATCCCATAAGCACCGCCCAGGATGCCATAATTACAATGGAAGGAATCCAGATACAGCGTCCCAGCAATGAAATAAGCGATCTTGTTCCCGGGGTTACGCTAAAAGCGATGGATGTCTCGGACAAGACCGTCCGGCTCAATATCCAGCCAGACCGGGAGTCGATCAAGGACTCCATCATCTCCTTTGTGGGCAATTATAACCGGCTCCTTGCCGAGATAAATATCTTAACCATGAACGACGTCAAGGTCATTGATGAGCTTTCATACCTGACTATTGAAGAAGCCGCTGAATACAGAAAAAACCTTGCGCCTTTGGCGGGTGATACTACCCTCATGCAGATGCGGAGCAGCCTGACGCGCATAATGAGTTCCCCCTATGAGACCTCGCAGGGACTTGATATGGTGCTCCTTGTCCAGATAGGAATCGGCACAGACGTCAGCAGAAGCGGCGGGGCGAATGCTTCCCAGCTTCGCGGCTATCTTGAAATCGACGAAAAGAAACTCGACGCGGCAATCGCCACCAACCTTAACGGTATCAGGCAATTATTCGCTTATGACACCGATGGGGATCTCATCGCGGACACGGGAATCGCCTACTCAATAGACTATCTCACGAGGCCGTACGTTGAGACGGGCGGACTCCTTGCCCAGAAGACAAACAACATGGATTCGCGGATAAGCCAGGAGCAGCAACGCATCGCCACCCTTGATCGCCAACTGGCCGCAAAGGAAGCCGACCTTAGAAAGCAATACTCCCAGATGGAAAGCGCTTTCGCCCGTATGGAGCAGATGACCACGTCCTTTGACAGGTTCAATCAGCAGAACAGCAACAGCAATAACAGGTAAGATGAACATTTTTATTAATGATAAGCCGGCGGAAATAGCCCTTGACACTGAAAAAACCCTCGCTGATGTAATGACCGGCATAGAGCTGTGGATTTCACCGACGGGGAACCGCATACACAGGATCAGTATAGACGACAGGGACATCTCAGGCGATGCCTTAGCCGAAGCGTTCGCCCTTGATATCAAGGATATAGGGAAGCTGGATGTCTTTATAAGGTCGTGGCGGGAACTCGCCGCCGAGGCGTTGGGGATACTCCACGAGACTTGCGGCCTTTTCGCAAAAGCCGCCTTCGACGAGCGCGGGCCTATTTTCGAGGCGTGGACAGGGAGCGCCGCCGCCCGTTTTTTGAAAAGCGATATTCCCGATATTTGGGCTCTCGCGAACCGCGCCATGTCCGGGGAAGGGCTCCTTTCTTCTGATTTAGCCTTGATTGCCGAGGAACGGCTCAGGGAAATCGCCGACCCGTGGCAGGAGATAAACAATTGCGGGGCCCATGTTGAAATGGTCGCAAGGAGAATGGAGGAATTCCCACTTGATATGCAGACCGGAAAGGATAAGCGGGCTGCCGAAACCGTCCAGCTCTTCTCGCAAATAGGCGAGAAACTTTTTCGGGTCTTTTTCATATATACATCGGAAGGCCTCTCGATGGAGACGTTCCTGATAGGCGATCTTCCCGCCAGGGTTTTCATAGAAGAGTTCAATGCCGCCCTGCGGGAACTTTCCCTGGCTTATGAAAGCCGCGATACCGTGTTGGCGGGGGATATCGCGGAGTATGAACTTGCCCCGCGGCTTTTAAGATTTTTTGCCACCCTGAAAAGCATGGCAAAACTGGGCACTTTGGTATTGTTCACGTCGTAATTACCGATAATAAAAGTATATTGCAGGGGTAGACGGAAAATGCCTGGAGTAACTTTTAATTTACATTTATTTCTTCTTCAAGAGCAGGTTAGGTACTTCAAAGAAGACGATCCGATACAGGCCACGATCCTCGTTATCGCGATTGCGGTTATTGTTGTCGTTGGGACTGTGATGTCCATTGTCCGCAGGGGCGGCAAGAAAAAGGTTGTCGGGGGCGGCGGTAGCAGTAGCGGTTACGCAACGCCAAAACGCTTTAGCACTTTCAGCCTTCGCCGCGCCGCCAGGCCCTACGGCCTTAGCGGTGAACAGAACAGACTGCTGGAGGAGGTGTTCAGAAATGACAATGTTACGGATCCGGCGAGGGTTTTGCAAAATTCTGCCGTTTTGGACAAGCATTTCAAACGGGCATACAAGAGTATAGACAAGGGTTCGCGAAACACGGAAAGAACCCAGCAAAACATTTCAAAACTATACATACTGCGGAATGCGATAGAGGCCGCCCCGGTTCATGAAGATGTCAACCAGCCTGTTGAGAATTCACAGGCAATTATTAAATATGGCAAAGATAACTATAACGTTAAGGTACTTGTATCCAAGGGTGATAATATTGTGACGGAAATTCCAAAAAGCACCCTGGGAACCCCTCTAAAGGTAAGTAACGGAACAAATGTAAACCTTACTTATCTATCCAGATCCAACAATAGCTATAATCTTACGTGCAGTTATGTCGGTATAGAGAAAACAGAACACGGGGCGGGCTTCCAGATGAACAGTAACGGCAATCCCAAAGCCCTTACAAAAAGGAAATACCGCCGTAAACAAGTGGACATCCGGTGCGAATTTTTCTTCGTGCAGTTGGTTGAAAGCGGGAAAGGGAGAAAAAAGACCTCAAAGCTTGTGGTGAGCCCCAAAAAGTTTTCCGGGTACGTCAGGGATATTTCTGCGGGGGGTTGCTCAATAAGGACGCCGGTGCCGGTACAGGCCGGTTCACGGCTTAAAATCAACTGTAATTTGGGACACAATAACCAGATAAGTGTCCTGGGGCAGGTAATCAGGATTAACCGTTCGGCGGCGGGGACGGTGATCCATGTAAAGTTTCTGAAAGTACCCATGCGGGCTTTCAATTTAATCAACACGCTGGTTTTCGGCTTCGATGAGAATCCGGAAAAAAAGGATTATTAAGGGCATATACTTGACCTTGCCAGTCGAGAACGTTTATAGTAATATAGAAGAAGGACTATCCCGGTAAAAAAAGGAAAGCATGCGAATTATTGAGATAAAAAACATGACGCGAAAGGATTTCCCTATTTATTACCGGCGGTTTTACTCGGGAATAGCCGTTTTGGAACTGGTCAACGGTATTGTGGAAGTCCCCCTTGAATTCCAGATAGAACACAAGCCGACAGGCACTATAGATATAGTCACAGTCCTCTCCCAGAAAATTGATTATCCTTTGGTACCGATACAAAAGGAACTGAAAAAATTCATTGGAGTCCTTGATTCAAGCGGACAACTCCCAAACTAGTATTGGCCGGACTCGTTCGGGACAATTCGAGCTGCCTGAAAGCTTTATCAGTTTATCAGAAGAGGAAACCTTTGCCTTGGGCATGCGTCTCTCTTCAATGCTGGGGAAAGGCGATGTTGTCGCCCTGAATGGGCCATTGGGGGCGGGAAAAACCTGCTTTACGAAGGGAATAGCCGAGGGACTCGGTATTGAGGAAGAGCTTACCAGCCCGAGTTACGCCATCGTTTCCGAGTATGAGTGCCTTGCCGGCGGCGAAAGGCTCCTGTTTTACCATATCGACGCCTACCGCTTGGAGGGGAACGATGATTTTTCCGCCATTGGAGGGGAAGATATTGTGTACGGAAACGGCATTTCGGTTATCGAATGGGGCGATCGTATTCCGGCGTTCATACGTTCCGGTGCTTACCGGATTGATCTTGAAATAATCGAAGGTGATAAGAGAAGCGTGAAGATCGTGAAACAGGGCAGGTAGAAGATACAATCGATGAATATTTTGGCTATTGACTCGGCCTGCGAGGTTTTATCCGTCGCGCTGGCAGCCGGGAACGGTACTTTTTACACGGAGATAGAAGCCGGCGTTCGTCACTCGGAACTCCTTATGGAATGCGCCGACACGCTATGCAAAACAGCCGGGGTTTCTCCCGGGGATTTGAACATGGTCGCCTGCATGAAGGGACCCGGCTCTTTTACCGGCCTCCGAATAGGCTATTCCGCGGCGAAGGGGATCGCGGTGGCCCTTGGAATACCGCTTAGGGCTGTTCCTGTAATGGATTGCCTTGCGTATCCCCTTTCAGCATGGCCTGGGGTAGCGCTTCCCGCTATTGACGCGAAAAGGGGTTGTTTTTTCGCGGCTCTTTACCGGAACGGTAAAGAGCTCATCGGTTGTATGGACGCCCCGCCGGAGGCCATCGCGGAGAAGATTACCGGGTCCAGGCTTTCACCGGATGAACAGGTGGTCTTAACGGGTCCCGGGGCGGAACTTCTTTTCCCCCGCTTGAAAACGTATATCTCCGGTGTCAGCCTTTATCCTGATTGCAGGAGGGGGAGGGCGCGGGAGTTGCTGGAAATCGCAAGAAGCCGCCTCCCTGAAGATTCAGGCGACATTGATTCAGGCCCGGTTTATATACGGAAAAGCGACGCGGAGGAGAAACGAACCTTGACTTAAATTTGGATAATGAATAAATTTATGGCCGTAATGAATGAAAAACAAAACAATGTTATAAAAAGATTGCTTAAACGTTTTCATAGCCTGTTATCCGGAAAAAGCAACGATTCGCAGACGAACAGTAAAAGACAACTGTTCGCGCAGCTGCTTTTTACCGCCCTGGCATTTTTGGCATTGAACGTTCTGACGTATATTTTTGTACGCGATGTCATCGCCAATAATCTGTCGCGAAACGCCGAGAACGTACTGCTTGTCACCCAGACGCAGGTCGAAAACGACCTGAACATTTCCAAAATGTATTTAGCGGGATTTTCACGAACAGTACGTACTTCGGTAATGCTCGGCGTTGACACGGCTGTACTGAAAGAGTATTTCATGGACCTATCCAGTCATTTGCTTACGGACAGCAGGCGGCTTGCCGGCTTTGAAGGGCTTTCGGGTTATTTTGAGGAAATGCCGGAAGGACCTGTTTTCATAGAAACTTTCGAATGGGAACTCCCGGAGGACTATGCGCCTTCGGATCGCCTGTGGTATCATAACGCCGTAGCCGCGAACGGCGAAATAGCGGAAACCATTGCGTACAACGATATAATCGTCAATGAAAATATCCTTATATATTCACTCTGTATACATGATGACGACGATAAACTTATTGGCGTTATCTGCATGCGCCTGCATCTTAATGAGATAGGCGAAAGGGTAGTCAATATGGCCCTGGATCGCGGCGGATGGGGAATGCTGATAAGCAGTGACCTGGTTGTGCTTGCCCATCCAAACGAGCTTTTTGTGGGCATGGACGCGAGGGATCCGTCGTTCCCGCCTTCAATCTATGCGCCCCAAATGATGAGAGGGGAAAATGTGTCCGAGGGAAGAATGAACGATTACCTGGGCAATGAATCAATTGCTTTTTTCCGCAAGCTCCCAAACGGCTGGTACCTGGGGCTGGTAACGCCCGAAGGCCCTTATTTTCAGAGCCTCACAACATTGGCGTATATACTGGGCGGGCTGTGCGTAATTATCGCCGCCATACTGATGATAATCCTGGTCAGAATTGACATGGCAAAAAACAAGGCCGACAGGGAAAGCCGCCATAAAAGCGCGTTCCTCGCGAACATGAGCCATGAGATTCGCACACCCATGAACGCGATTATCGGCATGACTACAATAGGAAAATCATCCGAGAGCATTGAACGAATGGTTTATTGCTTTAGCAAAATAGAAGACGCGTCAAATCACCTGCTGGGTGTGATAAATGATATTCTGGATATGTCAAAAATCGAAGCAAACAAGTTTGAGCTTATAAATGATGAGTTTAATTTTGAAAAAATGCTCCAGCAGGTAGTAAATGTGGTCAACTTCCGCCTGGACGAAAAACATCAGAAATTAACGGTTCACATCGACAAAGAAATTCCAAGGTACCTTATCGGGGATCATCAGCGCATAGCGCAGGTAATCACGAATTTATTGGGAAACGCAATAAAATTCACGCCCGAAAAAGGCTCCGTCACCCTTAAGGCGAGGTTACTGGAAACAGTAAACGATCAATTCACCATACGATTTTCGGTAATAGACACGGGAATTGGCTTAAATGATGAACAGAAAAAACGCATATTCAAGTCCTTTGAACAGGCGGAATCCACAACTACCCGCAAATACGGAGGAACAGGGCTTGGGCTTGCGATTTCAAAAAACATAGTAGAATTAATGGACGGCAGAATATGGGTGGATTCAGCGCCCGGCAAAGGCTCCAATTTCTCATTCACAATCCGCGTAAAACACAGTTCGCGCATACACGAAGGGCTTTTGGACTCAGACGTTAATTTAAGCAATATCCGAATCATGGCGGTAGACGATGATCAGGACATACTGGATTATTTCAATGAAATCGTGGAAGGCTTCGGCGTAGCCTGCTGCGACACAGCCATAAGCGGGGAAGAAGCGCTTGGGCTTATTGTGCGTAACGGCGAATACCATGTCTATTTTATCGACTGGAAAATGCCCGAAATGGACGGCATACAACTGGCGTCGGAATTAAGGAGAAGGACGTCCGCAAAATCCCTTGTCATAATGATAACGGCAGCTGAATGGACATCGATAGAATCGGAAGCGAAAAGGGCGGGAGTAGACAAATTCCTGTCCAAGCCCCTGTTTCCGTCCTCAATCCTGGATGTAATAAAAGAGTGTATCAACATTGAGCAACGGCAAATCGAAACCGAAAATAAAAATTTAAAAGGCATATTTGCCGGGCGAAAAATTCTGCTTGCCGAAGACGTGGAAATAAATCAGGAAATTGTTATGGCACTGCTTGAGCCGACGGAAATAGAAATTGATTGCGCCATGAACGGCATGGAAGCGGTGCGGATGTTCAAAGAGAAGCCTGATAAATACGACATGATCCTAATGGATGTTCAAATGCCTGAAATGGACGGTTATGAAGCGACGCAAAAAATAAGGGCGCTGGACGTACCCCAGGCAAAAACCGTTAAAATTATCGCCATGACCGCCAACGTGTTCCGTGACGATATAGAAAAATGTCAGGAAGTAGGCATGGACAGCCATATAGGAAAACCGCTCAATTTTGATGAAGTAGTAGAAAAACTGCTTGCGTATATGCCCCACGGCAGGGAAAAGCAAATATGGCTGAAATAATTTCTGAAGAAACTATCGAAACGGATAAAGAACAGTTTATCAGAAAACATGGTTTGATTCATGAGAATAACGCGTGGTATTCCCACGGGGAGAATTCGCATAAACACCTCATTTTCAGGGATGGTTTTTTCGCGAAAGCGGATATTATCGGCCTCGTTTTCCGGTTCAATAAATTATGCGCCGGAAAGGAAAAATACTTTCGCGGGAATATCGAAAAATATGGGCCATGCAAATACCATTACAGGGAAGGGTTTATCACGGTTCCGTTATGGGATGCGGACTTTTTACGGCATAAGGCTTCCGGTTTTATTCTGGACTTTGATTACCTTCGGGGAATTACAGCACATGAAGATTTTGTAGCGTTGTGCATGGAACTGGAAGACTATGAAGTTTCCCGTGTATGAATTTTTATAACAAATTAGCCCCTAAATTTCCCTTGCTTTATTCCGGGGCATAGCGTATAATTGCAGAAGTTCAAATCTTTTTCCTTCTCGGTGCTGTGTTTTTAGCGGAAACGAATATTACAGGAAGGGGTGTTCTTTGGCAGGGACCAATACCAGGCGTTTTGAGATACCACATAAGTATAAGCTGTTTCTGATGTTGCTGCCGTTTCTTGTGATGACGACTGTGTTCGCCTATCTGCCGCTTGCCGGTTGGCGCTTCGCTTTTTTTAACTATCGCCCGGGTATCCCGTTGAAGCTGTCCGATTTTGTCGGTTTCAGGTGGTTCGTTTCGATCATTGAAAGCCCGGCCCGTCAAAGGGAAATAATCCGCGTCATGAAGAACACGCTTGGCATGAGCGGCCTGGGTATTTTAACGTCATGGCTCCCCCTGTTATTTGCCATAATGCTCTCGGAGATTAAGCTATTACGCTACAAAAAGATCATACAGACCCTGACAACCGTGCCCAATTTTATCAGTTGGGTCATGGTGTATTCGTTCGCGTTTACGCTTTTCTCCGTTGATGCGGGCCTGGTTAACCGCCTGCTTATGGATCTTGGCCTGGTTGACAGGGGCATAAATTTTCTCCTGTCCGGCGATCATATCTGGCTGAAGATGACGGCGTGGGGAATCTGGAAGGGCCTCGGCTGGGGGGCGATAATTTACCTTGCCGCCATTGCCGGGATTGACCAGGAGCTTTACGAGGCCGCCACGATCGACGGCGCGGGACGGTGGGGGCAAATAATGCATATTACGGTTCCAAGCCTTCTGCCCACGTATTTCGTACTCCTTATGCTGTCGGTCGCCAATCTTATCAATAACGGGATGGAACAGTATTTCGTGTTCAGGAACGCTTTTAATTCCGACACGATTGAGGTTTTGGATCTGTATGTGTATTATACCGCTTTCGGCAGGGGCGCCACGGGGGGTATTCCGCTGGCGACTGTTATTAGTATGTTAAAGTCCATTATCTGCGTTATTCTGCTGTTTTCGGTAAACGGCCTGAGTAAACTGCTGCGTAATGAGAGCCTGGTGTAAAGGGCGGGATATGATAGTAAGTAAAAGAAAAACCGATATTGTTTTTAATATTGTCAATTATGCTATTTTCGGCATTTTTACATTGTTATGCGTTATCCCGTTTTATTACCTTTTTATAAATACAATCAGCGACAACGATTTGGTAAAACGCGGCTTAATAAAATTTATTCCCAGCGGCATTCATTTTAATAATTACCTGGAGGTATTCAAGCTGCGCGGACTGGGGAACGCGGCGTTCATTTCCTTGTCCCGTACGCTTCTAGGGACGTTTCTCACGGTATTGTCAAGCGCGTTCGTTGGTTATCTGGTAACAAAAAATAAACTGTGGGGACGGAAATTCTGGTATCGCTATATAATTATTACCATGTATTTTTCGGCGGGATTGATTCCCTGGTATATGAACATGGTAATGCTCCATCTTAACGAAAATTTCCTGGCTTACATCCTGCCGAGGATGATTGCGCCTTTCAGCATCATCCTTGTCAAAACGTATATCGAGTCCATACCACCGTCGCTGGAAGAATCCGCGTCCATTGACGGTGCGGGTACAATAACGATTTTCCTGCGAATAATGCTGCCTTTGGTTAAACCGATTCTGGCGACAATAGCCCTTTTCGCGGCAGTCGATCACTGGAACTCTTTTATGGATACCCTGTTTTTAATGACGGATGAGAGGTTGTTTACCCTCCAGTTCGTCCTCTGGCGCTACCTGAACGAGGCGAATTATCTGGCGCAGATAATGCGGAGCGGCACGACGGTCGCCGCCGCCGCGTCGCAGGCGTTGACTCCGCGTACCATACAGATGACCATATCAATGGTGGTAGTTTTCCCGATTCTATGCACTTATCCGTTTTTGCAGCGGTTCTTCATAAAAGGAATTATGGTAGGTGCAATAAAAGGATAGTAAAACAAATATCAGGGGGATCTATGAAAACAAAAAAAATCGTGGCAGTAATGTTGATTATCTGTACGATGGCGGTGTTTGTTACATCATGCAACAGACAGCAGCAGGGCGGCGATGATCTGTACAGGGTGAACGTATACACGCAGTTGGCAAACTACGCCGGCCTGCAGGTGGGGTGGTTTGCCCAGATTGTCAAGGAAAAATTCAACCTTGAGTTTAACATTATTCCGACAGCCGACGGCGTCTTTTCGACGCGCATGGCATCGGGCAATTTAGGTGATCTGGTTGTATTTGGCAACGACGGGTCGGAATTCCGCGACGCGATTGAGGCCGGCATGCTCCTTGACTGGAGTCAGGGCGACATACTGGACAGATACGGTCCGGATATCAAGGCGAACCTGTCCAGGGCGCTCCGGAAAAATGCGGACACGTTTGGCGGGGGGACAAAAATATACGGCTTCGGGCATAATGTGTCGAGCACGCCGTACGGGAGCGAGGCGGCTTTCTATCACCCCGACATTCGCTTTGACCTTTACCAGCAGATAGGAAGCCCCGCAATCCCCAATCTGACGGGGTATCTTGACGTGTTAAAAAGGATGGTTGACATAGCGCCAAGAAGCGATTCCGGGCTTCCTGCTTACGCATTGTCGCTCTTTTCGGACTGGGACGGTGATATGGTCATGTTCGTAAAATGTATGGGCGCGTTCTACGGTTACGACGAATTCGGTTTCTCGCTTTACCATGCGGAGACGAACACGATACAGCCAATCCTGGACGACAACAGCCTGTACCTGCAGGGCCTCCAATTTTTCAACAGGGCCTATCAGATGGGCATACTCGATCCCGACAGCGCGACGCAGACTTTCAGCGATTTAGCCGAAAAATACGCCGACGGCCGTGTTTACTACAGCACCTTTAGCTGGCTCGGCCCTTCCAACTACAATACGGCTGAACGGCTTGCGGCAGGCAAGGGTATGTTCGCGGTCCCGGCAGCCGACCAGAAGAATATTGTTTACGGGACAAGCGTCTACGGACAGAACCGTATCTGGTCAATAGGCGCGAGGGCGAGATCCCCCGAACGGATAATGGAGTTCATAAACTGGCTGTGTACCCCGGACGGCGTTATGACCGATCACTACGGGCCGCAGGGCGTTACCTGGGATTATGACAGCAACAACAAAGCGTACCTCACCCCCCTTGGCATTCAGATTCAGGATGGCGACAAGTCCGTGCAAATGCCCGCGTCGGCAGGCGGCGGAACCTATTCGGACGGGGAAAACAAAATCAACAACACCACTTTTACGGT
>JGI24698J34947_10001493_pt1 | contig 12364 bp, 10 predicted proteins | sample TergutMp193P3_FD_34947 | JGI IMG/M metagenome (IMG submission 34947)
TGGCTTTCAACCTCGGCGAAAATTTCGTTTTCGGGGATCTGCACCGAAAGAAGCCAGCCGTTATCCATATCCCTGTGAAACGGCAGATACTTAACGCCGTCAAGCACAAAAGAATCCGCGTTTATGTCCCAGGGGAGGCTTTTCAACGACGCGTCGGCATTTGAATTCGCGTATGTAATTGAAATTATATCGTCCTGTTCAGGCGAGCACAACAGCACAAAACTGTTTTCTGTCGGCTTTATTGTTGACAGTTCCGCGACAACCCCGTCTATCTTCCAATCAATTATCGATATCCCCAACAAGTTTCCGTCCCTGCCAAAGATACCTGCGCCCGCCGTCGTCATCAGGTCGAATGAGGTGTCGTCAATATAAGGCTTGGTCCAGATCACCTCATACGGCCGCGTTACCGTATCGGCGATTTCGCGATACCAATTCTGACTGTGATAGTCGTAAAGCGCCACATCAAAATTGTCGAGGCGCACTTCCCCGCTTGTTTCGTCAGAAAACGCGTAAATACAGGCGCGCAAAGAACCATCGTTAAAGGCGTAAGGCTCGAACCAAAAACCGCCGCCGTTAGGTGCCGAAAACCCACGAAGTGATTCCAGTACCGCTATCTCGCCGAGGCTGTAGGATTGCGTTTCATAAAACAACAATCCGTTAACTGCCATTTCTATGGCGCCGTGTTCCATCTCGGCGATTAACTTGTTTACTTTTTCCGTTTCATACGCAACAGTTTTCTCAATGCCCTCAAGGCGCAGGCGTTTGTAATTCCTGGTCGTCGCTATTGAGTACAAAACAAACGCCGTTCCGAGAAACGCCAGGAGAACAAGCGTTATTGTCAGAATCTTCGTTCTTACCGAAAGCATACAGTTAATCGATCAGCAGCTCATCAAGCGCGGTCATCCCCAAAACATTCCTGACGCTCTCGGTCGGCGACTCAATTCCCAANTTNCCNCCCGCCTTTTTCGCGTTCTTGTAGTTATTCAGGATCACCCTTATTCCCGCGGAACTCAAATACTCTACCTGGGACATATTCAGAATCAGTTTTTTATATTCTTCCTTCAAAGCCCTTTCCAGCTTAAAATTCAACACATCAGAGCTGGAAGAATCTACCCGGCCTTTCAGGATGAACTCAACGACCTTATTATCTTCATCTTTCTCTTCTGTAACTTCCAATGCTTCATCTTTCACTTCATCGTCTCCTTTCCCCATATTAAGCATAGCACAGGTACGCGGAGGAAACAACAGCAAATTGAATATGGCCTAACGCTTCCCCAGTCCCAGATAATACGTCTCAAAGGATTCGCTTCTGCACGCCTGCGGCTTAAAGCTCTTTCCGCTTTCAAAAAGACCGCGCATTTGCTTCAATAGATTCCCCGTGTCCCCCCCCTGAAAAACCTTCACCACAAAGCTACCGCCTTTGGTTAGGGCGCTTTCGGCATAGTTCAGGGCGGTCTCCGCGAGTTCCAGCGAGCGAAGGGTATCTATCGAACGGTTGCCGGTGGTGGATGGGGCCGCATCGCTGACAATGAGATTGTAAGGCCCGTGCGACAGGATTTCCTCCCGTACCTCGCCCTGGGTGAAGTCTCCCTGTATAAAAAGAAACTCTGGCTTGTCAAAAAGGCCCTCGTCGTATTGGCGGGAGAGCGGCACTAGATCGACAGAAACGAGGGATGGCCCGGTGCTTGGCGTAACGCCGCCGCCTGCCCGGACGGCGATTTTTCGCAGTATATAGAGGCTCCAGCTTCCGGGAGCGGCGCCGAGATCCAGCACCCGGAAAGGCGAAGCGCCGCCCTTGCTGCCTTTCAGAAGGCCGAACTTCTCATCCATTTCCTTGAGCTTATACACAGACCTGGCCGGGTATCCCTCTTGCTGGGCTTTAATCGCAAAATAATCCGGTTTACTGTAATTTGCCATTTATCGCTTCCTCAAGAAAGTTGAATTATGTGATAAAATCCAGCTCATGGAAAAAGAGTATACCCGGCGGCTTGAGAAAATTGAAGCCGTGCTTGATACATGGCTCCCCGAGTCGCCCAATCCCGTCTGGCTGGAAAGGGTCTTCGGGCCGTTTTCGCCCGACGCTTCATGGGTCGTAGCCCCGGAACTCCTTGCATCCCTCACCCGGCCCGGCAGGGACCTGCTGAGTAGGGGAGGCAAGCGGTGGCGGCCCCTGCTCATGTTGCTGGCCGCGGAAAGTGTTGCCGGGGAAGCCGGCGCCGAAGCGGCGCTGCCCCTCACGCCGCTGGTGGAAATTCCCCATAACGCCAGCCTCATTCACGACGATATCGAAGACAATTCCGATGAGCGGCGGGGAAAGCCGGCGGTTCACCTCCTCTACGGAACGGACACGGCGATTAACTCAGGCTCTTTCATGTACTTTCTGCCCCTGGCCTGTCTTTCCGCCTGGGAAGCTGACGCGGCCTTGAAAGACCGGATATGGACAATCTGGGCTTCCCATATAAGGGCCGTTCACCTTGGGCAGGCTATGGACATCGCCTGGCACCGCGATTTCCACGCCCTGCCGGGTCTGGATGAGTACGACAGGATGTGCCGGCTCAAAACCGGCTGTCTCGCCCGGCTCGCGGCTGTTCTCGGCGTGTACATCGGGTCAAAAAGTGACAGTCACCCTTTGGCGGATATTTTTGGAAACGCTGCCGAACAGCTTGGCGTCGGCTTTCAGATCCTCGACGATGTGAAAAACCTGGACAAGGGAGTCCCCGGCAAGAAGCGTGGGGATGACATTGTCGAAGGGAAAAAGAGCCTTCCCGTGCTGCTTTACCTTCACAGGTACCCCGAAAAACACAATTTTGCCGCGCGCTGCTTTGCCGCGGCCCGTTCCAAAGGTGTGGAAGCGTCCGAGCTTGAGGAGTTTATCGGCGCGTTACAGGGCGCGGGCGTTTTGGAAGAAGCCCGCGAGAAGGGGCTGGAATACATACGGGAAAGCCGGAAGGTTTTTTCCGCGCCGGAAGCCGCCGGGTTGCCGCTACGGAAAGAAGCCTGCTCTCTTCTTTCGGGCCTCGTCGATTTGCTCGGAGAATAGACTTTGCTCAAAATTTCCGTGAAAAAAAGCAAAAAAGAGAGTATAATTGTAGTATCAAGAAGCGAATTGATGAATAAAACCTTTTTGAGACTTCTTTTGATTACTTGCCTCATCCTATACTTCCCGGGAGCAAAGTTCTTTCCCGCTGCCGGTAACGGGGCGGCTTCCGGAAGTACGCCAGCGGAAACGAAAAACGAGGGCATGGGCGGCGTTGTTTTCCCGGAGTATATGCCGGTCCAGCCGGATATAGATTTCGAGATCTGGGGGATGCCCGAGCCGGAAGAATACTCCCTCCCCCACATACTCACTTTCAGTTCGTACACGATTGTGCAGGGCGATATGATCGGCTACATAGCGATAAGGACCGGCCTCAACGAGGACACCCTCATCTCCGTCAATGACATAAAAAACACCCGGCTCTTGCAGATAGGCCAGGTCATCAGGATCCCAAACCAGGACGGCATTTATTACACCGTGAAAACGGGCGACACCCTGGAAAGCATCGCGACGCAGTACAGCACCACCGCTTCAAACATCAGCTTCGTGAACGAACTGTTTTCCGATACCCTTGCCCTCAATTCTGTACTTTTTATTCCGGGCGCCAAAATGGATTGGGTAAACCGCCAGGAAATCAACGGCGACCTCTTCATCTGGCCTGTTACAGGCCGCATCACCTCGTTATACGGCTACCGCACAGACCCCTTTGGCGACACAAGGCAGTTCCACACCGGGCTTGACATAAGCGCCGTCGAGGGCACACCAATCAAGGCCGCAATGGCGGGGCGTGTCTCTCAGGTCGGCTACCACGACTCTTACGGCAACCACGTCGTAATCACCCACCACTCCGGTTACCGCACGCTTTACGGCCACATGAGCGTCATCCGTGTCAAAGCCGGCGCCTACGTCGAAACCGGCGAGCGCATCGGCGACGTCGGTAACACCGGTCAAAGCACCGGCCCGCACCTGCACTTCACGGTTTATAAAAACGGTGTAACGGTGAATCCCAGGGTTTTGATGCGGTGAGATTGGGCTTTGGTGTACTATAGATAGTTTAGCGAAATACACGTAAAATGTCCGAAAATATTCATTTTTTATTTTTTGCTTATGGTATTCTTTGAAATAAAGGAGAATTTGTATGTGTACCTGTTTTGTTGATGGAAGAAATGATTTTTTAATTGGCATGAAATTTGAATTAAATACATCCATCCCCAATTCGTTTATTGGAGATTATTATTGAAAATGAACTGCTTAAAATACATTTTTGGAGTTTTAATTATCATGAGTGGAATAATACCATATACATCATGTACCTCATATTCAAGAATAATTAATGAATCTTATCAAAGATTGGAAGCGTATAATACTAAAACATTTGATACAGAATATGGAATAATGAGTTATGTTGACGAAGGCTTTGGCGAAGCAATTATCATTTCTCATGGTATTTTCGGAGGTTATGATCAGGGATATAATAATTTGTACAGCATTTTTGGCGAAAATCACAGGAAAATAGCAATTTCCCGCTTTGGTTATCCCGGATCAGATTTGCCTCAGGACCCAGCTCCGGGCAAACAGGCAAGAGTATTTTTGGAATTGCTCAATGAAATGCAAATTGATAAAGCTTTTTTAATCGCTGCTTCAGCAGGTGGAGCCGCAGGGATTAGATTTGCGCTTGATTATCCGGACAGACTTAAGGGGTTAATTCTGCTGTCGTCCGGTGTGCCTTCAATCCCAATGACAAAAAAAGTATTGGGAATGTCAGGGCCGCCAAAGTTTATTCTTAATGACAGGCTTATGTTATTTTCCATAAGAAATGTTAAAGGCATTTTTTATTCCATGTTTGGCTCAAAAAATGTCCCCGATGAAGTATTTGATAATATGCTGCCTGTAAAACCCCGAAAAAATGGCATTATTTACGATACAGAAATCAACAATATAGATATGGCCGTTAATTTTAATGAATATCCGGTGGAGAATCTGAATATTCCCATTTTGGTTATTCAGGCAAAAGATGATCCAATGGTAAAATATGAAAACACAGAATATTTCCTGAAACGTGTTAATGCCGAAGTAGTGATTTTTCCCGATGGCGGTCATCTCATTATCGGGCATGATATAACTGAAGGAATAATCAATTTTGTGGAAAGGAACAGTAAGGAATCCTATAATGGCGAATGAATATGTTATTTTCACTTCGTCACCTCGTCCACCAGCTCCTTGAACTCCGTGTTGAGACTCGCGGAGACCGCGGGAGAGGGAACCAAAATATCTTCGCTTATATAGTGAACCCCTTCCTTTTCCATTATGATGCCATCATCATTTTCGATGCTGTCATCACCGTTAGTTTGATTTTTATGCTCGTTATCGTCATTGACGATTTCCAGTGTCTCAATATCTTCATCGACAGGAAAGTCGGTGAATGGCCTGGTGATTAGCGGGAGCCCACCATCCATAAATATGTCTAGTCCGGCCTCCTCATTTTTATCCCGGTTCTCCATTTGCGGGACTTCTTTCGCCACGCCGGCAACATCGGCGACGGTATCGCCTGCGTCGGAACCTCGTTCCCCGGAATTTTGTTCCGGTGAAGAATCAAACACCATTGCGGAGAAGGGAGACACTATTTCCAGTTCCTCGAATGGCTCGTCGTCCGCGGAACGAAGTTCCGGCATTTCCGGTTCGATATCAGGACTGAATTCTATCTTTTCGGCCAGGATTTCTACATCGTTATAGGAAACGGGCGGAGAAGACCCGGATTCTTCAACATATGATAACTTAGTTGACGCCGCGTCTGCTGTAGCAAACGCGGCTATTTCCGCTTCGTCCAATTCTTCGAGAACTTCGATTTTTTCCGCTGATTCCGACTTTTTTTCCTCGTCGTCAATTGCCCCGGCAATTGACAAGTCTATTGCCGAAGCTTTCTTCAAAAAGCCGGTCTTATCGTCAGCCGCAACAACGGAAGATGTCAATGGAACGCCTGACCTGGCGGCCTCAAGAAGTTTTTGCAAAACCGCGGCGATCTTTTCCTCGTCAATGTCTGTTTCCCCCGGAGCAGACCGATCTCGCCGGCTGCCCAGCATAAGGAGCAGTTCGTCCCAGGACTTGTTTATCAGGATGTCCATGTCGGCGCTTTTGTCTGAATCGGCCTTGACGCCCCGCTTCAAAAGGCCCCGAACCTCTTCCCGCCTGTTTTCCAGCTCCCTAATCCACCGTTCCCAGTCCGCCTCGTTCTTGCGTTCATAAAACTGCTCAATAAGGGAAATCTGCAGTTGTTTGAGGCGGCTTTGGACAACGACAAGCGGGTCCTGCCGGAGGTTGAACAACAAAAAGACTATAAGATACGTCGTCAGAAAGAAAGCCAGGAGAAGGATGAATTTCATGATTGCGGGAAGCAGAAAGACCTCTTCGTTCACGAGGCGCTCGACAAGAAAACCCTGTGAAGTTCTGGTTGAAATGTGAACCTTCCGCTCAGTACCCGGAACCGATCCGAACAAAAGGCCCGCCGGGTTTGAGATTACCGTTATATACTCGCCAGGTTTGATCCTTCCTTCGCTTACAAGCCGGGCGGATACCGCGTCAGCCGAAAGCGAAAACAGCGCCGTCCCCCGGTAAACATCAAAAGAATCGTATAACGGGAACGAAAAGATGACGCGCCCCGCATCGTCGAAAGTGTATTTCGGCGTCCCGCCTTCGGGAACCGCTACGGCCCCGTAAGGGAGATTCGGCTCGTTGTAGTCTTTATAAACCGGGGAAGTACCTTCGCTATTCAAAATATCCGGGCCGTAAGATGAAAAAAGAAGCCTATGCCCATTGGCGTCGGCATTGCCTTCAGCATTGCCGTCGACAAAACGAACCCATTGAAGACCATAGAAAGACTCGATTAAGCGGCCGTAAAGATTCGAGCAGGTGGAGACATCTTCCGCCTTTTGACTCGACAGGAAACTGTGCCTTACCGTGTCGGTTTTCAGGGTTTCGGAAAAGCGCTCCCTCGTCTCCGTGAAAAATTTGTCTATCGCCCCGGCGTTAAGCGTAATGTCCCGGTTTAAATGCGCGGTGACGGACGGGTGGTAAAAGCGGGTTTCCAGCAGGTTGAACAATCCGCTAAAAGCCAGAACCGAGAAGCCGCTAAAAAGTAAAACCGCAATGAGTAAACTTATTGCCGCCTTTCGCGAAGTAGTCACATATCGCCTCTCTCTATTCCGTCTCTCTCTATTGAAGAATATCGGAAATTCCTGTTTTATTCTATATAAGTATAAGCGCAGGAGAAACATGAGTAAAACNACCNTCGTTGAAGAGAAGAGTAAACGCGCCTTTTTGATAGGNGTATGGGAAGAGAAAACATCCCCCTCCGAACTGGATTCCCTGAAAGCCGAATTTTCGAGCCTGGTCGATACGCTGGGGCTNGAAATCGTGTCGCAGGAATTGATTCACGTCAGGGAGAAGAACGCGAAGTACGGTATNGGAACCGGAAAGGCTGAGGAACTGGCGCAAAAAGCCGTTTCCCTGGAAGCGGATTGCATAATTTTTGACCGCGACCTGACACCGTCACAGCAGAGAAACTGGGAAGAGCTGGCGGGAATGTCTGTCATTGACCACCAGGAACTCATCATCCAGATTTTCGCGAGCAGGGCGCGTACCAAAGAAGCCGAACTTCAGGTAAACCTGGCGCAGCTTGTTTACGCCCTGCCCCGGCTGCAGCACAAGTACATCGACCTTTCCAGACAAAGGGGCGGCCGCTACGGAACCAGAGGCGCCGGGGAGACCCGGCTGGAAACGGATAGGCGACAGGTGGAACAGCGGATCCACCGGCTGAAGGACGAGCTTGAGGCCGTTAAGCGCCAGCGGCAGGTTCAGCGAAGGCAGAGGGAACGACAGGGCGTGCCGGTCTGCGCGCTGGTGGGTTACACGAACACGGGGAAATCCACCATCCTGAACGCGCTGACCAACGCCGGGGTTTTGGCGGAAGATAAACTCTTCGCCACGCTGGATTCCACTTCCCGGCGGCTGGAACTGTCCGTGGGGGTGACCGTCCTTTTGGTTGATACTGTGGGTTTTATCAGGCGGCTTCCCCACAACCTGATCAACGCCTTTCGCTCTACCATGGAAGAGGCAAGCCATGCCGATGTTCTCATTAACATCCTTGACGCCTCAAGTCCCGACATAGATACACAGTTCAAAACTACCCTTTCGGTATTACAGGAAATCGGAGCTGAAGAGATACCGATGATCACCGTTCTCAACAAAATTGACCGTCTGGAATCAGGAAGCGACCTGGAAGCGCTCACAAAGCGCTACCCGGAAAGCGTCCCTATATCCGCGGTGAATGGCACGGGTTTTGATGAGCTTCGTGCGCGAATAGCTCACGAGACAGGGAAAGTTACGTCGAAGTCAAAGTCCGATTGGGCGAACGAGCGGCAGGAAACCGAAAATGGCGGAACTTGAACTCCTGGCCCCGGCGGGTTCTTCCGAGGCGTTGGACGCGGCGATTGGCGAGGGCGCCGATGCGGTGTATCTGGGTCTGAAGGATTTTAACGCCAGGATGCGCAGCGCCAATTTCACGTATTCACAATTTGAGAGCGCCCTCAATTCCCTTCACCGCATGGGCCGCAAAGTCTATGTCACGGTGAATACGGTTTTTGAACAACGGGAAGCGGACAGGGTTTACCAGCTTTTAAAATACCTGGCCGGCCTTGGGCCCGATGGCATCCTGGTTCAGGATTTCGGGATCATAACCATAGTTCGTGATAATTTCCCCTCGCTTAAACTCCACGCCTCTACCCAGATGAACGTCGCTTCCGCCCGCGGGGCTAACCTGCTTTCCCGGTACGGTTTTTCGCGGGTGGTATTGGCGCGGGAACTCTCGCTGGATGAAATTCGCGACATCCGGGCGAATACCAACATGGAACTTGAGGTCTTTGTCCACGGCGCCCTTTGCGTGAGCGTTTCGGGGCTCTGCCTTTTCTCAAGTTTCCTTGGCGGCAAGTCCGCCAACAGGGGAATGTGCACCCAGGCTTGCAGGCGATTCTACACTGCGTACAAAGGCAAGAGCTTTGAAGCCCCGGAAGGGGAGGACGGCGGCTACTATTTCAGCCCGGCCGATCTTGAGCTTATCGAGCAGCTCCCCTCGCTTGTCAAGGCGGGAGTAAATTCCCTCAAGATCGAAGGCCGGATGAAAAGCGCCGAGTATGTAGGCACAGTGGTTTCCGCATACCGCTTGGTGATCGACAGCCTGGACGCGGGCGAAGGCAATCTTCGCAAGGTAATTACAGATGCCCGGTCAATACTGAAAAATGATTTTGCCCGCCCCAAGACTGTTTATCTTATCAACGGCGGTGGAGATGAAAAACAGGATGAAATTGATTGGCTCAATCCAAACCAAAATGGCGGTACCGGAATTGCCTTGGGGAAGCTGCTCCGCGTAAGGGGCCGGGACGAAGGAAGACAAGGCCTCGTTGAGGCCGGGACGATTGCCCCCTCGCAGGGGGACTCAATCCGGCTTCACAAAGCGGACGATTCCGGGCGCCTTTCCCACAAGATAAACGCAGTTGAAGTCAGCGCGAACGGAGATAGATGGATTTCCATTCCCGAGGGCTTCGAGCCGGGAGACGCGGTTTACCTCATCCAAACGAAGGCAATGACAAAACGCTATCCTCCTGTGATCAGGGGCGCACCGTCCGGCCGCGCTCCCGGCAGGGAAAAAGCGCCCGCGCCAAAAGCGGAGTGGTTTCATAAAAGAAACACGAGCGTGCCAGCCGGTACACAATCCGTGGGAAAAAAGGGAAAAGCAAAGCGAACCGATTTCCCCGCCGGCCTTTACGTAATGGTTTCACGCACCGAAGACCTGTACATTCTACAGTCGTCAAGGCCGGTAATGGCAATTCTGCAGTACAGCCGGAAACTCGCGAAGCGGCTTTCCGGCGGCGGGGAGCGGCTCCCCTTCCCGGCGAGCGACATCATCATTTCGCTGGACCCTTTTTTCCCCCAGGGGAAAGACCGGGAACTTGATGAAGCAATTCCCGCCCTGATGGAAAAAGGCTACACCCGCTTCATCGTGAACAATTTGGGGCATTTTTCGTTTTTTCGCCAAAGACAGGAAGCCGTTCTTGTCGCCGGGCCCTGGCTTTATACCTTTAACGCGTGGGCCTGGGATTACATTTCAGGATGCGGGGCGGACTACTGCGTCACCCCGATTGAAAACAACAGGCAAAATCTGGAAAAAACTTTTTCCCGGCAAGAGCAGGAACCATTCAGGCGATCCAGGGTTTTTCTCACCATTCTCGTGTGGCCGGGTCTTTTCCGTATGCGGCGGGACCTTGGCGCTATCTACGATTTTGAGAATTTTACCGGCAGCAGAAACGAGGCTTTTCGCCTCGTTTCCACGCCGGAAGGAAGTTTGGTGTTTCCCCGGGAAGCGTTTTCCATTGTGGACAAGATCCCCTTTCTGCAAGAAGCCGCCTTCAGCCGTTTTATACTCGATTTTTCCTCGGGCCCTTTGAAAAAAGCGGAGTACCGGGCTGTTATGGAGGCTGTTAATCGTGTGCGGCCTATCCCCGATACAACCCGCTTTAACTGGAAAAACGGCTTTTACGGCGTTCCGTCCAAAAAGGACAGGATTGTCACCCTAGAATGAAATCGCGTATTCCTCAACCGGAACATCCTTCCGGTGTTTATTGGGGAATTCGTATTGATCTCTTCCCGGCTCTGGTTTTTCGTCCCAGACGGCGGCTTCAGCCACGCTTTCAACTTCAGGAGTAAACGCATCGGCTTTTTTATAGTCCGCCCTGTATTCAACATGCTCCGCGACGATAGAAACCCTGCTATGGTTTTTCCCATCGTCCCCGGTCCAGCGGCCTTGTTTAAGGCGGCCGACCACACGTACCCCCCGGCCTTTACGCCCCTGGCTGCTGCACGTGTCCGCAAGCTTTCCCCAGGCTTCAACATCGAAAAAACCCGTTTCCTTTTCAAAATTGGAATCCTGACGGTAATAACGGTTAGACGCAATTGAGAAATTGCACACCTGCGTGCCTTTCGGGGTGGAACGGATCAGGGGATCGCGAACCATGTTGCCTTCGATAAGAACACTGTTGAGATTATTCATATACACCTCCAAAAAATCGAAAAATCCGGCCGCCAACAAAGTTAGCGACGCCAACTCCGTTGGCGAGATCGCCGGGCATGGTATTGCCGCCGAAGGACGTGAGGCTCGTCAACTTGCTGACCGGTCAACAAGTTAACATAACCAAATCGTTCCCGGCTTCCCATGTTGCCCTATAACGGCACGAGGATGAAATATGCTTCAATAAAACAGCAAAAATGTGACAAATATAATAATTTTTTTTTGTTTTTTTCACGAAATTTTAAAGCAATTCCCCTGTAGGGTAGAGTATACTATACAAGTGTTAAGTAGCAAAGGTTATTTTCAGGCTTCTCTTTCCTATCACTGTCCAGTAGTTCCAGGGCTTTTTCAAAATCAAAATCGATAACTTTCTTTGTTTTTTGTATTATTTTTGCTATATCGAGTGCAATAGTCCTATAAATTTCATCATTATTTGATAAAGAAGCCATAAAAAGCCGAAAAGTATCAGTTTTCAGGGCAGAGGCAAGTTTAATCAAGGTTTTATCGCTTACCCATGTTCGACAACCTTCAATATCTTTTATCATGTTAATAGAAATTCCGGTGATTTCCGCTAGTTTCTCTTGTGATATTCCCTGTATTTCCCTCTGAATTCTAATGTTCTTTGATAGGATTTTACGCAAATCCTCATTTTTCTCATCCATACTTTGTTCATTATGGCAAATGTTAATTATCTGTTGTAACGTCCGGTATTATTGGTCTGAAAGAATTGACAATATCACACCTAATATGGTAAAATTCTCCAAATTTGTTTATTTGAAAGGTATCTGTACCTTTTTTAACCGATTTTGTATAATTTGGCATGGTTGCATAGGAGTTTTTATGAAAAAGCAAAGTATTTCTATGGCAATGCTGGCGTTAGTGCTGATAATGAGTTCAACGTTCATATCCTGCGGCAACGGCAGTAATGACAGTGCAACCGGTGGAGATGTTTTCCTGGTGGACATCAGTGAAGAGACCGACTGGGATTACATGGCGTTTGGCAAGGACGGGTCAAGCGTATTTTTCAACGTAAACAAAGCCGGTGTTACGCCCACCACTATGTATTATAAACCGAAAAAGAATTCCGATGATGGTTTCACGTTCTTTCTTAAAGACAATGGGCTGCCGGATAAAATGATACATAACAATCATATTATTTGTTTTGAAAACTATAGTAATTACAAGTTTGACGTGGCGGTTATTTATCCCAA
>JGI24698J34947_10001494_pt1 | contig 12364 bp, 10 predicted proteins | sample TergutMp193P3_FD_34947 | JGI IMG/M metagenome (IMG submission 34947)
TGCCCTGAAACTGCCTTGTTTCATCCCCTACTCCTTTCTCCGATTATGGGAAATGCGGATAAGTTATTATATTTCCTTGACACCCTTTTGTCAAATGCATTTGGGGCCAAAGCCGCCTGATTAGGCCTATAGTGTATTATCGGCATTCTTTGGCTTAACTGTTTGCTTTTTTTTACTTTTTTCGTATTATATCCTTCAGTTNCGAATAAATANCTTTCTCCCCTATTCGCTCCCTAAAAATCGACGGTGACGAGGGAAGGGAGATCTCTCTGGCAGGCAGAGCTTTCAGGGCTTCCACAGCCAGAGTCAGGTGCGAATCGTCAAAGAGTAATTTCACGGTCCCCGGGGTCAGGGAGGGATCTATCCAGGAGAAGAGAATCACGGGGATATCAATTTTCTGCTCCACAAACCTGGAAGCCGGGCCGTTCACGATAACGCATCCGATTTCCTCCCAGGCTGAATAATTGGCATTGGAATTGAGAAATACCGGCTCCTGTAAACAGCCATTGTCCGCCAAGCCCTGCCGAAAAATTTCCCGCAGTTCATCGGGAAGAACGCCGTCACTGAAAAAAAGAGGCCGTTTTTCGCCGGTAAACAGCGCGGCGGCCATGCCCGCCCGGTACAAATCCGTGTCGGTATCGGTGTTGACAAAGGAAAAAGCGTCCCCATCCAGTCGAAACGGGCTTCCAACCATCAAAACCTGTGTTTCCGGTATGGCTTCTTTGTAACGTCTAGCCCCTTCAATGTACCTGTATGGGAAAATGACTGCCCATGGCTCCCCGAAGGTCTCTTCCACGGCTATGGCTACAAGCTCCGGCCCCGCGCTTTCATCAACCAGCACGGGGATAGCCTGCCTGAAAAAGGAATACGAAATGCTCCTGAACTGCCTCTCCAGCCGTTCGGGGCCGTAAAGCTGAGAAAACGAGATATCAATAACAACGAGAACAGGAGGGCGGGTAAAGAAGGCCCGTAAGGCAATCCCGAAAATCATGAGCAAAACGACAATGATCAAAAGAACAAGGAGTATTTTTAACCGGCCAGGGTTCAGCATATATGGAGTATAATATAGGGAATAAGGGAATAAGAGGTCAAGGGAGTAAGGGAATAAGGAGGAAAGAGGAGTTAGAAAGCAGGTTCTCTCCTTCTTCCTTCCTAATTCCTCCTTTACTTTATGCCCCGATCGTATTATTATTCTTATTGATAAAGGTTTATCTGAAAGCTAAACCGGGGAGGGAAAGACAAGATGATAAAGACGATTCCAGGAAGCCTTACGGCTTTACGCCTTACGGCCTTGCCGCTTATATTTTCATTCGTAATAGTGTTGGTGTCCTGCGGTCCGATTTTTGAAGTTGGCGGCGTTAACGGAAATAACGGGGGGAGCGGCGGCGGGGGACAAACGCTTCCACCTCCAGTAAGCGGAGGATACAAGGAAGTAACGGCTTATGACTGGCTGGACCTGGCGGAATATCTCGAGTCCGATGAAACTTCATACAATATAATCCTGGAAATGGAAGTTGCCGATATCTATCTCCTGCGAAATCTTTCCATTGTAAAACCAATGAAGATAATAGGCGGTTCCGGAAACGGGTATACAATACATTCGGTAAACAAGTCGGGGGGGAACGTGTTCTGCCTGGATCTGCAGGCTAACCTGGAAATGGAGCACTGTGGTTTTACCGGTTACGCGGGCACAACCGAAGCCGGGAAAGGCATCGTAGCCGGTTCCCCGCCAATAAATATCAGAGAAGGCAATACCCTTACCATGACCGGCAGGGATTCTGTGCTGGAACTGATCGGGGTTGGCAATGGGACCGCCACCCGTGCAGGCAGTCAGGTGAAATTGGTGGATAACGCAAGTATTGCCGATTCCACGGGAGATCTGCTTTTCAGAGCCGGTGTGGAAAAATTAACCGTCAGTGGAGATGTAACGATTAAAAACGAGCTGATAGTGGGATCAGGCGCAGTATTACAGATCGAAAGAGACGCAGAACTGCGGGTGGGATCCGGAGCGACGTTAACACTTGATAACAGCCTCAAGGAACTGAAGCTTGACGGCGACATTATCGTTGACAGAACAAGCGCCCCCGGGGGCAGCCTTGTTTTAACGGGCAGCCTGGATTCTCTGCTCGCCAAGATCGGAGGAAACGGCTCTTTAAGCGTTGAAAACGGCATACCCGAAGAAGCGGTAAAACCCTTCGTATTTGGAGCCAACACAATTGCCAAATTTAACAGTGATGGTATAAGTCTGGAAAAAATGAACAGTTCAGATTTACCTGCGATTGTGGTTATAGACACAAACGCTAATATCACAATACCGAAGGGAAAAAAACTAGTTGTCGGCGCGGGAGTAGATTTTAGTGTAGAGAACGAGCTAACGCTTAAAGGCGGCACTCTTGATGTATCGGGTAATGTAAAGGTCAATACCGGTGGAATAATAGAAGTAAGCGCGGAGGATGTTTTTAACGCGACACCAAAGGGGTCGGTTGATACTAGAGGCAGCGGCCTTATAACCATTAAAGAAGGCGGCATGTTTATAGACGAATTCCTGAAATTCACAGCGTCGGGAGTGGAGTCATCAATTGCCATCAAGAACGGACCGGTATATACGTTGTCAGGAAACGTGGATCTGGATCTTACTGCCGTTGATTCCAGCCTTTCAGGGACAATTACAGTCGAGGCCGGAGCGGTACTGACAGTCGCCGGTAACCTTAGTGTGAGAGTCCCTAACATGTTGAATGGAGCAACCACAACTCAGCCTGTTCCTCAAATCGATATATCCTACGGCCATGTGGAATTTTATTCCAGTGATGCCGCCACAAATCCAGTTTCAACACTTCAAGTTGGAAGCTACAAATGGAATGGATCCGGTTGGAAGTAAGTAACGCCATAGAATTATGGTATTGCGCTTTGCGGCGAATTTTCGGCTCGCGCGGCTTGCTTGACCAACCAACGCCTCTGTCTTAGTATGGGGGTATCGTTTTTTAAAGGAGTTTTATATGACCAGTTATACCGAATTGGGCCTGGTGAATACAAGAGAGCTTTTCAAGAAAGCCATCGACGGCGGCTACGCCTTGCCGGCGTACAACTTTAACAACATGGAGCAGATGCAGGCTATCATTCAGGCGTGCGTGGAAACCAAATCGCCGGTTATTCTGCAGGTGTCGGCTGGGGCGCGGAAATACGCCAACTCGAATCTGTTGAAAAACATGGCGAAGGGCGCCGTGGAATACGCCCACGAGCTTGGCTGCGACATTCCCATCGTCCTCCACCTGGATCACGGGGACAGCTTTGAACTTTGCAAAGACTGCATAGAAACCGGTTTTTCCTCGGTCATGATCGACGGTTCCAAATATCCGTATGAGGAAAACGTGGCTCTGACCAAAAAGGTTTGCGAGTTTGCCCACTCCCGTAAAGATTATGTTACGGTCGAAGGCGAACTGGGCGTTCTCGCCGGCGTTGAGGACGACGTTTCCGCCGAGCACAGCCACTACACCCAGCCCGCGGAAGTTGAGGACTTCGTGAAAAAAACCGGTGTAGACTCCCTGGCGATTTCCATCGGCACGAGCCACGGCAGGGCCAAGTTCAAGCCCGAGCAGTGTACCAGGACCGCCGACGGCATCCTCATCCCCCCTCCCCTGCGCTTCGACATCCTGGAAGAGGTTGAAAAGAGAATCCCCGGTTTCCCGATTGTACTTCACGGCTCGTCTTCGGTACCCATTGAGTATGTGCATATGATCGAAAAATACGGCGGAAAACTCACCGATTCGGTGGGCATCCCCGAGGAGCAGCTCAGGCGGGCGGCCAAGAGCGCAGTTTGCAAGATCAACATCGACTCGGATGGGCGCCTCGCCATGACCGCTCTGGTTCGCAGGGTCCTGACCGAACACCCCGAAGAGTTCGATCCCCGCAAGATTCTCGGCCCGGCGCGGGACGAACTCAAGAAGCTCTACTCCCACAAGAACAACAATGTTCTGGGTTCGGCGAACCGGGTTTAGGGACAAGAGAAGAGAGAAGATTTTTTACCACGAACCAACACGAACACTACGAACGTGTACTCCGGACATTCTCCTGCGTTCCGAAGGAACGATGTTCGTGTCGTACCGAAGGTACGCGGTTTGTGTGGTTTATGGTAAAATTTTACTGATTACCGTTTTGTAAAAACCTGCAAGTTGCTGCTCTGCCTTAAAAGCGATTTTTCGTCTATGAGTGTTAATACTATAAGTTTCCCGGAATTATTAAGGGTAATCAATACTGTTTTATCGTTTATTTTATATGTACCCTCAAGTATTTCGCCGTCCAGGTTAACCTGGACCTTGGAAGCATAATCAAACCATATTGAATCATTATCACCGTCAACCGATCGATAAGTGCCCCGAATGCCTTCATCGTTGTTACATGCAGAAAGAACGGCAATCAACGCAATACAAAATAATATGCCTGGAATAGTAATTCTTTTCGTTTTCATATTCCCTCCGTGCCTCTGTGCCTCCGTGCGAGCTCTTCTTAATTCCCCCGTGCGAGGCTTCCCCCTACAAAATCCCCAATTTCTCCAGGGTGCTTTGCGCTTTTCGCGCGATGCTCGCGCTGTAAGCCCTTTCGTCCATCAGGGCGCGCACCTCGTTCTCGAGACTGCGTAATTCGTTGTTCAGCACCAGATCGAGGCCCAGAGACCTTTCAATGACCCCGCCTCTCGAAAGGAAGCGGGCCGCGATCCCTTCAAGACCAGGCCCCTTCGCCGTGCTCATGACGCGGACAAAGCCGTTGTAAAGGGCGGTCTGGTTTCTGGCCTGCGCGTCTTCCATTTCCTGCAAGACTCTGGAGCCATATTGGGCGGAATTATTCTGAAGCAGCATTTCCGCGGCGGCGATGCGCACCCGGTCGGAATTCTTCTTTTCGGCAAAAAGCATATCGAGGACGCCCATGGCTTCGGCGTTGTTGATCGCACCCAGGGCTTTTATCGCCTCGTCCCTCACCTGCGGGACTTCGTCGTTTTCCGCCCTGTAGCGCAGATAGGGAACGGCGCTCTCGAGCCGGCGCTGACCGGCGGCTGTAGCCGCCCCGATGCGCGTTCTGAAATAGGAATCCCTGAAAGCTTCCAGTATCGCGTTGTCAACCTGCTCCCCGGAATAGGGCCCCAGCGCTGCTACGGCGCTTGAGCGAATATTGGGGTCGGTCGAAGAAACAGCTTCAATAACCGCGTCCAGGCCTTCGTCGCTGCTAACCTTCGACAGGGCCTCAAGGGCGGCCATCCTGAGAGTCGCCCTCTCGTTTGTGTTTTTCGCGAGGCCGGAGAGAAAAGAGACCGCTTCCTTTGAACCGGTCTCACCCAGGGCAACAATGATCTCCCGTCTGCTTTCATCACTTGGGCCGCGGTTGTTATAGTAATCCAGCAGGAAAAGGGCGGTCCTGTCGGTGAGTTCCATAACCTCTCCGTCCTCATTCTGGTACGAATCACCGCGAAGACGTCCCAGGGCGCGGATGGCGCTGTTGAGGAAACGGGCTTCCCCGGTGATAATCAGTTCCTCAAGGCAATCAACGGCTGTTCCGGCTTTCACCTTGCCGAGGTAATCAACCGCGGCCAGAACAGTATCGTTTGCCTCTTCGTCCCTATCCGTTATCGCCCTAATAGCGCGCTCCTCAAGACCGGTTTTTTCCATATCGCCAAAGAAGCCCAAAACTCCCGAAAGAATGCTCCTGTTCCTTGTGGTCCTCGCAACTCTTATTAGTTCATCGTCCAGATAAGAAACCTTTTCACTTCTCAGCGTTTGAATCAGAGCGGCAACCTCGGTTTCGGTACCGAAACGCAGGGTATCAAGGCGCTGTTCCTCCAGGGTCCTCGCCGCCGGCGCCGTTGGAGCAACCGGCGCCGGAGTGGACACGGGTGTCTGGGCAGGGGGGGCCGCCTGAGCCGGGGAAGGAGTTGAAGTAGAACCATTGGAAAGCGTCCCCGTAGACGGCGTCTCAGTGGACGGGCTCTGCGGGAAGGGGCGGAACTCTTCATCGTAGGCCAGGGTCGGATCGTCATCAATGTCGTCGGCGGCCAAAGGCGCAAGAAGCGTAAAGAACAAAAGAAGCAACGCCACGAAATAACAGGTAATTTGCCTCTGTGTAAATATTTTCATTCCTCCCTCCTCATTCCTCATTCCCTGTATATCTTGCGAGAAATTCTTTCTTGAAATTCAGGAAGCGTTTTTCCATGATCGCCTCGCGTGCCTTGCCAATCAAATTATTCAGGAAAAACAAATTATGATAACTGGCAAGGATTGAACAAAGTATCTCCCTTGTTTTGAAAAGGTGCCTTAAATACGCCCTGGAGTAATTTCGGCAAACCTTACAGCCGCACTCTTCATCTATCGGCAAAAAATTGAGGCGGTTTTCTTCTTTTTTCAGGGCGAACACGCCGCTGGCCGTCATCACACTGCCGTTCCTCGCGTTTCTCGTCGGAAACACACAGTCAAACATATCTATACCATTTTCTATGGCGCCGAGTATATACTCTGGCGTCCCGATGCCCATGACATAACGGGGCAGTTCCTCAGGCAGCAGGGCGGATGTCAGGGCAAGGTATTCAAAAAAAACGTCCTTCGGCTCCCCGACGGAAAGTCCGCCGATGGCGATGCCGGGCGGTTCCGTTTCGATAACCCGTCCGGCGCTTTCACGCCTCAAGTCCGGGAAAAAGTTGCCCTGTACGATTGGAAAAAAGTATCCTCCGTAGCCCTTGTTCCGCTCGTCTTCCCACTTCTTTTTCGCCCTCTCCATCCATAGCGAGTTGGTCTCCAGCGCTTTTTCGGCTTCCTTTCGGGAAATCCCCCAGCCGGTACAAACATCGAGCTGCATTTGTATATCGCTCCCGATTACCGTCTGCAACTCAACCACATCTTCCGGGGTAAGGAAGTGGTACGAGCCGTCAATGTGCGATTGAAACTTGATGCCTTCGGCAGTGATTTTTCTGAAAGGGGCAAGGGAAAAAACCTGAAAGCCCCCGGAATCGGTGAGGATGTTTCTGTCCCATCCGGCAAATTTGTGCAATCCCCCCGCACCGGCGATCACATCCATTCCGGGCCTGAGGTAAAGGTGATAAGTATTGGAAAGAACAATCTTAAAATCTATTTCCTTGAGGTCGTCAACGGTGAGCGCTTTGACGGTTCCGTTGGTTCCTACAGGCATAAAGACAGGGGTTTCAATCTTCCCGTGGGGAAGCTCCATGACGCCCGCTCTGGCGCCGCAGACGCGTGAGTGAATCGTGAAAATCCTATTCTCCATATCACCCCTGCATCATGTTTTAGCCGTTCTCAGCAATAAAACACCCAGAGCGATGAAAAATAACACCGGAAACCACGCGCCAATCAGGGGAGGAATGTACCCCAGGCGGGCCATCATCATGGTGATCATCTCTATAACATAAAAAACTACCGCGGACAGAAGGCTTGAGAGAAGGCTCATCAAGAGTATGTTTTTCCTGAAACGTCCGCCCATGGGAATGGAAAGGATAATCACCACAAAGGATACGGCCGCGAAAGAAAGCCGGTGATGGTAATCGGCGAGAGCTTCGATAAAGGGGAGTCCGGCGATCCTGAGATCCCGAACCAGATAACCGGCGTCCAGAAAGTGGAGTTCTTCCACATTCACCAAATTTCTGCGGAAAGTATCGGGTTCTTCACGGTATTCATCGGTGTTTTCAAAGTTCCGGTATCGCATGAAGCCGTCATCGGTCCAATCGTAAATAACAGGACTGGCAAATTCCCAATATTCACCCAGCCATGCGCCGCGTTGGGCCCGTATAAGGGAAACAATACCGCCATTTTCATCCTGTTGAATAATGCTCACTCCGTACATGGTCTGGGATTCAGAATCGAAATAATCAACCGCGTAAATTAATTGGCCGCCTTTCGCCTTGACTACTATGTCCGCTTGAAACTCCGAACGCTGCTGGCGGAGGAGAATCGTGGAAAGATCATTTTTCATTTTCAATGTTGGAATGACCAGGATGTCATCAAAAAAGAACGCGAAAATCGAAGCCGCAAATCCAATTACTAAAAGCGCCATGCTGAAACGCGAGAACCGAATGCCGGAAGTGAAAACCGAAGTTAATTCATTCCTGGCGAAAAGTTCACCGAGGGTGTAGGCCGCGGCAAAAAGCAGGGAAACAGGAAGAGCGTAGGAAAAACTCTTGGGAAGGTATAAAACACACACCCTGAAAATATCCAGCGGAGAGACCTCATTACTCAGATAACGGGCCAGATTCATGAAGAGGTCAATCAGCACAAGCAGCAAAACAAACATGGACACGGCAATAAGAAACACGGGAAAGAATTGTTTTACAAGGTACTTGTCCAATATCATCGTTTAGTCCTAACGATAAGAAGTACAAACCCGACAATCAGGAACAGTATATTTGGCATCCAGATTGACAGGAAAGGCGAATAGCCCATGCGCGAGCTCAGCGTTTGACCGATAAGAAGCATGGCCCAGAACAGAAACGAGATTAGGAGACCAAAGAGGAATCCCACGGTCTGACCGCTCTTCTTTGCCAAAAGCCCGATGGAGACGGCAAGAAATACGAAGCAAAGTGCGCCGAAGGGTATCGAGAACTTCTTGTTATACTCAAGGCGGTATAAAAGGAGACTCCGGTCCATCCTCATTATATGGGCGGTATAGGACTCTTTGCTGAATGCTTCAAGGTTGTTTTCCCGGCGATTCCAGACATAATTGGAAGGCCCTTTTCGGAGGCTGTCCTCCAGGTTCAAAGCCGCCGCCAGGCTTAAGACGTACTGTTCGTCAAGCATCCTCTCCAAATTCGCGGTTTTGACGGCGATTTCCCGTCGTAAATCGGTGGAACTCATCTGGTTGGGACTGATTGATGATACCGCCTGAATAAGGTCGTCCTGTTGAATCCAATAGCGGAGAAAATCGGTGGTCGCGTAATCGTAGTCGTCCCTGACTATCTCCTTGGAAGACTGTATAAAAGCCTTCGTAAGATCAAGACTCAAGCCCTCATTGCCTGAATCTTTCAGTTCCGCGTCACGCGCCATTATAACGCGCCGCTCACCGTCGCTTGTCCTGTCGAGAATGATAACGTTGGTAATGGCCGTTCCCCCGACAGGCCCGGTTACAATCGTGGTGTCCTTGAAACGCTTGACGGAATTCGCCTCCAGTTCCAGCGCCGGGGTTGAGACGACAATTCTCCTGTAAAGCCTCGAAAATTGAATCGTCCCCGCCGGGAGCAGCACGTCGTTGACAAAAAAAGAAACGATCGAAATGACTATACCCAAAACCAGCGCCGGGAGGAATATCATGCGGTACGAAAGACCGGCGGAAAGCATTATCAGGACTTCATTGTCCGCGCTTAACCTTCCCACGGTGATGAGGGTTCCCATAAGCGACGCGAAGGGCGCGGACATCGCGATAATCTGGGGCATGGCATAAAAGACAAGCAGCGCGACCTGATAAAAAGGAACGTGTTTGGCCAGAATCTGCTGGGCCATGAGAAGCAGTTGATTTACAAAAAAAACGGCGAAGAAAAAAAGAAAGGAAACAAAAAAAGCGAAAAGCGTATCCTTGACGAGATACTTGAACAAGGTAGGAGACAATGTCCGGTTCGTCAACGATTGTGACTGTACCCCGATTGAAAGATACATACCGCTACCTGCCTGTGGAACCGAATCCTCCGCTTCCCCTTCCTGTTTCCGAAAGGGAATCCGTTTCGCATAACGAAACACGGATAACCGGAGAAATCACCATCTGCGCAATCCTGTCGCCGTTTTTCAGCGTAAACGGCTCCGCGCCCAGATTAACAAGTATCACTTCAAGTTCCCCGCGGTAATCCGAATCGACGGTTCCCGGGGCGTTCAATATTGTGACCCCATGCCGCGCGGCCAATCCGGAACGCGGCCTCACCTGAGCCTCGTAACCGGCGGGGACTTCAATAAAGAGGCCGGTGGGTATCTTTGCCCTCCCCAAAGGCGGTATGGTGACGTCCGCGTCAATGAACGCCTTAAGGTCCATCCCGGCTGCCCCGGATGTTTCGTACCGGGGAAGCTCAAGGCGCCCGTCTTTTTTCTTAACCTTTACAAAGACAGGGGCCTCCCCTTCCCTTTCGCAGGCCATGCTAACGACGGCGGGGATCCCGTCTGTTATCACGGCCGCCGTCACGCTGCACAACACCCTCCCGGTACGGCCTCGGCTCGTCGCCGCCGCCGCCGTCAGGATCAATCGCGTCGATATAGGAAAGGTTAAGACGCCCCATCTTGTCGATTTCAATAAGCTTAACCTTTATCTTTTCCCCTTCCTTGATCACATCGGTCACCTGGGCGACACGCTGGCGGGAAAGTTTACTGATGTGGACCAGCCCTTCCTTTCCGGGCAGGATTTCCACAAAGGCGCCGAAGTCCATGATGCGTTTGACGGTCCCGTCGTATACCCTTCCAATTTCCGGGTCCAGAACTATACCCAACACCGCGGCCTTTGCGTCTTCCGCGTCTTTGGTACTCTTGCCGAAAATCGTGACGGTTCCGTCGTCTTCGGTGTTGATCTTCACGCTGTACTGCTCGCAGAGGGCCTTGATGTTTTTCCCGCCGGGACCTATGAGTGCGCCGATCTTGTCGATGTCTATGCGAAGGGTGACAATCTTGGGGGCGTACTCGCTGATCTCTTCTTTGGGGGCGCTGATGGTGTTGCTCATAATGGAAAGAATATGCAGACGCCCCCGTTTGGCCTGATCAAGGGCCTTCTTCATGATCTCATGGTTAACGCCTGCTATCTTGATGTCCATCTGGAAACCGGTGATGCCGTCCTTCGTTCCCGCCACCTTAAAGTCCATGTCCCCAAGGTGGTCCTCCTCGCCGAGTATGTCGGAAAGAACCGCGTAACGCGCGCCGGGCTCGTTGCTTTCGGTGATGAGGCCCATGGCGATGCCGGCTACGGGTTTTTTCATCGGCACGCCGGCGTGGAGCATCGAGAGCGTCCCGCCGCAAACCGAAGCCATGGAAGACGAGCCGTTTGATTCCATGATTTCCGACACAACCCGAATCGTGTAGGGAAAAACTTCCTTTGTGGGTATCATGGCTTCGAGTGAGCGGCGGGCAAGGTTTCCGTGGCCGATTTCCCGGCGGCCCGTCCCCATGCGCCCCACTTCTCCCACCGAATACGGGGGGAAGTTGTAGTGAAGGATGAAATGCTCCCTCTTGTCGCCTTCTATGTCGTCGAAAACCTGCTCGTCAAAGACGGTCCCCAGGGTGGTTACCGCCAGGGCCTGCGTTTCACCTCTGGTGAAAAGGGCCGACCCGTGTGTCCTCTTTAGTATTCCTATCTCGCAGCTTATGTCCCTTATGTCCTCGGTCCCCCTGCCGTCAACCCTCAGTCCCCTGTTGAGAATCGAAGACCTGAGGATTTCGTACTGCATATCTTCAAAGAGGGCGTCGAAGAGCTTTTTCTGGGTTTCGTCCTCAAGCTGGGCGGCGTGGCGGGCGGCAAGCTCGCTCTTTATCTGTGAAATCGCCTCCCGCCGCTCAAACTTCCCATTCACAAAACAAGCGGTTTCCAGGCGCGGACGCGCGTCGGCGATCATCGCGTCCCTGTTTTCAAGGGTATGGGAGATTTCAGCAAGTGGAAGCTTGGGCTTGCCGGCCAGCTCCTTCAGTTTTTCCTGTAATTCGCAGAGTTCGATAACCATTACCTGCGCTTTTTCCAGCGCCGTTATAATAACGTCTTCGCTTACTTCGTTCGCGCCTCCCTCGACCATCGTGATCCCGTCTTTTGTCCCCGCCACAACGATTTCAAGGGCTGATTTTTCTATCTGCTCATAGCTGGGGTTCAGCACGAGCTCTCCGTCAACCTGACAGACGCGGACAGCGGCAATCGGGCCGTTGAAGGGTATGTCCGAAATATGCACCGCCGCTGAAGACGCTATGATCGCGAGGATGTCCGGGGGATTTACCTGATCCGCCGAAATGGTGGTCGGGATCACCTGGATTTCCCGGCCAAAGGCCTTCTCGAAAAGCGGCCTCATGGGCCGGTCTATGAGACGGGAGACGAGTATCTCCTTGTCCTTCGGGCGGCTTTCGCGCTTGATGAACCCGCCGGGGATTTTTCCGGCGGCATAGTATTTTTCGTTATAATCGACCGTGAGGGGAACGTAATCCAGCCCCTCCACGGCGTCCGCCGAGGCGCAGACGGTGGCAATCACCGCCGAGCCCTCGTATTGGGCAAAAACAGAGCCGTTGGCCTGTTTCGCGATCCTGCCGGTTTCAAGGATCAACTCATGACCGGCGATTTGATATGTTACTTTTTGAAGCATGTTTTCCTTATTTACGCAGGCCCAGTTCTTTTATCAGCGAACGGTACCCGTCAAGATTCGTCCTTTGGA
>JGI24698J34947_10001495_pt1 | contig 12357 bp, 11 predicted proteins | sample TergutMp193P3_FD_34947 | JGI IMG/M metagenome (IMG submission 34947)
TATTCATGCGTTTCGCGCTCTTCGGGAGTCATGCGGGAGATGGTCTGCCAGAACGGAGCGGCGATGACGGAAGCGATTTCCTTATAGGTGAGGCCTTTTTTCCGGTGCAGATAATCAATTATATAGGTGATGACTTCGGTATCGGTTTGAAGCGTGCATTTGTAGCCGTACATTTCGATAGCGCGGCGGTTCGCGTCGTAAGAAGAAATTTCGCCGTTGTGAACAACCGAGTAATCGAGAAGCGCGAATGGATGAGCGCCGCCCCACCAGCCGGGAGTATTTGTCGGATAACGTCCGTGGCAGGTAAAGCACCAGCCCTCGTACTCTTCAAGTTTGTAAAATCTCCCTACGTCTTCGGGGAAACCGACCGCTTTGAAAACGCCCATGTTCTTGCCGCTGGAAAAAACATAAGCCCCGTCGATTCTTGTGTTGACGCGGAACACGCACTTGGCGGTAAACTCGCGCTCGTCAAGTTGGCTGTCCGCAAGTTTTGTCGGCAGGGGGGTTACGAAATAGCGCCAGATCAAGGGCTCGTCGGTTATCTCTTTAATTTTTCTCACGGGTATTTTTGAAAGGTTGATAATATCGAAGTGCCGCTCCAGAAATTCTTCGCACTCTTTTTTGGCGGACACCGATTCGTAAAACAGATGAAAGGCGTAATAGTCCTTGTATTCGGGATATATTCCATAGGCCGCAAAACCGCCGCCCAACCCGTTCGAACGGTCGTGCATCACGGTAATGGACTTCATAATCGCCTCGCCGCTGGTACGCTTTCCGTTCTTGTTGATAATCCCGGAAATGGCGCAGCCGGACGGTATTTTTACTTGCCCCTCGATCTCCATAAAATCTCCTTCACAGACCCAAAAATCGACAAAAAAGGCGTTCACCAAATGATACAAAAAAAGCCGGATTTCCCGCTGTGCATCGTCTGATGAACACCCTTGTTCAGTATCGGTATACTAAATATTTGAATTTTGGTCAAGTGCGGCTGTTCGCCCCTCCCCGCTTATTGACTGGATCATGTTATTTTTTTATAATTTCCCTTAAATAAATAATAATTTCATAAGGAGGAATTATCATGAAAACAAGAGCAAAAATCGCGGTCGCGCTGCTATGCGCCCTGGCCGTATCCGGCTGGGCAGGCGGCAGAAACGATTCCACCAGAGTACGGATTGGTATTGCCAAGATCGTTCAGCATGAGGCGCTGGATGCCTGCGAACAGGGCATTCAGGACGGTTTAGCCCGCCGCGGCATCAACGCAACGTTTGATTTGCAGAACGCCAACGGCGATTTGACTACAGCGGCTCAGATTGCCAATAAATTCAGAAATGACAGGGTGAATGTAGCCATAGGCATCGCAACCCCGATGGCGGTTGCCCTTGCCAATAACATTAAGGATATTCCTGTGGTGTTTACCACTGTTACCGATCCCATAGCGGCGAATCTGGTTACATCGCTTGACCGGGGTCAGGGTAATGTTACCGGCCTTTCAGACGCCCTTCCGACAGCGGATCATATCAGAATGTTCCGGGAAATCGCGAGAATAAGAACGCTCGGGTTTCTCTATACCAGTTCCGAGACGAATTCCATTTCCGATCTTGCCAAAGTACAGGAAGCCTGCCGCAGTTTAGGCATTACGCTTATAGCCCAGTCCATAAACACATCGGCGGAACTCCGCCAGGCGGCGCTGTCCATTATCGGGCGCGTTGACGGGATTTACATCGGCACGGACAACGGAGTTTTCTCCGCGCTTCCCGCGCTGATACAGGTCTGCCGTGATGCAAAGAAACCTCTTTTTTCAGCCGATGTTACCGCGGCTGTTAACGGCGGCTGTTTTATCGCCAACGGCTTTAACTATTACACTGCCGGGCTTGTAACAGGAGAGATGGTGGCCGACATACTGGAAGGAAAAAGACCTGCGGATATTCCCGTAAGGCTCCTTACGGCGTCTGAAATGGATATTTTAATCGATCTTGACGCGGCGGCAAACTGCGGCATTACTATCCCGCAGGATCTGCGTAACAGAGCCAGATTTATTTATCAGAACGGCCGGCTCACAGAAAGGAACTAGACAGGTCGGCTTAAATGATTGAAGGGATATTAATAGAAGGATTCGTTTACGGAATAATGGTTCTGGGAGTCTTTATCAGCTTCCGGATCCTCAACTTTGCCGATCTGACCGTAGACGGATCTTTCCCGCTTGGTTCGGCGATTATGGTGGTCGCCCTGCTTAAAGGGGCGCCGGCTCCTCTGGCCTTTTTTCTGGCCTTTACCGGAGGCTGCGCCGCAGGACTCATAACCGCCCTTATACACACAAGGCTCAAAGTGCCGGATCTTTTGTCCGGCATACTTACAATGACCATGCTCTATTCTATCAACCTTAGAATCATGGGAAACCGCGCCAACATATCCCTGCTCAGATTCAACACAATCTTCGATAAAATCAGCGTATGGACTTCGGGCGGAATGTGGGGAGTGGTCTTTTTCTGCTTTTTAATCGCCATAATAATCAAAATTTTAATTGACCTTTTCTTTCGTACCGATTACGGACTTACTCTTGGCGCGTTAGGCGCAAATCCGCAGTTGGTCGTCTCACAGGGGATCAATCCCGATGTTATCAAGATAAGCGGGATATGTCTTTCCAACGGACTGACGGCTCTCTCAGGCGCTCTGACCGCGCTGTATCAGGGGTTTGCCGACGTGGGACTTGGAACCGGGATCATCGTACTGGGACTCGCGTCCCTGATGCTTGGGGAATTCATCATAAAGTCAAACCGGATCGAGCTTCTTACCCTGCGGGTACTTATAGGTTCAATATTGTACAGGGCTCTGATGTATTTTGCCCGTACTTACGGCTACAAGATCAACATGACTCCCAATGATTTCAGGCTTGTAACAGGTCTTCTCATTATCGCATGTATCATCCTGTCAAAAACAGGAGGACTGGCTCCTAAACGGCGTGATAATCCGAAGCAGAATCAACAGGCGGGGCAAAAATGATACGGCTTGAAAATCTTTCGCTTGTCTTCGACGCGGGTACGGCTGATGAAATCGAAGCGCTTAAAAACATCGACCTGACTATTAAACCCGGCGATTTTATTACCATAATCGGTTCCAACGGAGCGGGAAAAACGAGTCTTTTTAACGCAGTATCGGGAACTCGTCCTTTGAGCAAGGGACGTATCTTTATCAGCGAAAATAATATTGAGCGCGAGATCACAAGGGAACCCGAATATATGCGCGCAAGGTACATAGGCAGAATTTTCCAAAACCCCATGCTTGGAACCGCAGGCAGGATGTCGCTGGAAGACAATATGGTGATCTGCTCTAAAAAAGGTTACCGGGGACTCAAAATCAGCCTTAACAAAAAACTCAGGGAACAGTTCCGCTCAGAACTTGCCGCCTTGGGAATGGGACTTGAAAACAGGTTGAGCGACAATGTGGAACTGCTTTCAGGCGGTCAAAGGCAGGCTCTGACTCTTTTAATGACTGTGATGAGCCGCCCCAGCCTGCTCCTTTTGGACGAGCATACCGCCGCGCTTGACCCGCGAAACGCCGAATTGGTCATGGATCTGACCCGTCGCTTTACAAGTGAATATAATTTGACCGTGATGATGATTACCCACAATATGAATCACGCTATCGAAATAGGAAACCGTCTTCTTATGATGGACAGCGGAGAAATCATCATGAACATAGACGCGGAAGAAAAAGCAAAACTGACAACCCCGGCTCTCGTACAGCGTTTCAAAGACATCAAGAAAAAAGACCTCGCAACCGACGAAATACTGCTTGGGTAGAGTCGCAGCATATCGATCCGCTTGAAACACATACAATCTTAAGGTATCCTTAGAGCATGAAAACAAACCCTGTCGCGGAGTATCTGTCCGCAGTTAAAGATAAAATTGATACAAGCCTGCTTGCGTATTTATGCGCATTGTCGGAAATTTCCAAAGTTACGCCTGAGATTGCGGCCTCTATTGTTAATGAGCTGGGAAACCAGCGTCAAAGATTGAAACTAATCGCCAGTGAAAATTACTGTTCAATGGCGGTACAGATGGCGATGGGAAATCTCCTGACCGATAAATACGCCGAGGGCGTCCCCTATCACCGTTTTTACGCGGGGAACGAAAACGTTGACGCTATCGAAAGTTTAGCGGCGGAAGAAGCAAAGAAACTCTTCGGTGCGCAGTACGCGAATGTTCAGCCCCACTGCGGAGCGGACGCAAACCTGCTCGCTTACTGGGCAATTCTCTGCACAAGGATAGAAAATCCCGCGCTGGAAAAATTAGGCGAGACAAATCTCTACAACCTTAGCGGCGCACAATGGAACGAGCTTAGGGCATCTCTCGGCAACCAGCGGCTTTTGGGGCTGGACTACTATTCGGGAGGACATTTGACTCACGGTTACCGGAACAATCTTTCGGGACGTATGTTCGACATTTACGGCTATTCGGTTTCCAAAGAAAACGGCCTGCTTGATTATGACGAGATTGAAAAACAGGCGCTTGAGGTGCGCCCTCTAATTCTGCTTGCGGGTTACTCAGCATATCCGCGAAAAATAAATTTCAAGCGCATGAGGGAGATTGCCGACAAGGTTGGAGCGGTCTTCATGGTAGACATGGCGCACTTTGCGGGACTTGTAGCCGGCAAGGTTTTTACGGGCGAATACGATCCTGTTCCCTGGGCGCACGTTGTAACAAGTACCACCCACAAAACATTACGCGGCCCCCGCGCCGGAATCGTGCTGTCAACAGACGAGTTCGCAGAGTCACTCGACAAGGGCTGTCCGCTGACGATGGGCGGCCCCCTTCCCCATGTGATCGCCGCAAAAGCTGTCGCTTTCCGCGAAGCCTCAAGCGAAGAGTTTAAACAGTACGCAAAACACATTGTCGCCAACTGTCAGGCCCTCGCCTCTTCCTGCATAAAAAACGGCCTTGAAGTGCTGACAGGCGGAACCGACAACCACCTGATACTTGTTAACGTGCAAAACAGCGCGGGGCTTACGGGCAGGCAGGCGGAAAGCGCCCTGCATGAATGTAACATAACGCTTAACCGGAACAGCCTTCCGCGCGATCCCAACGGCCCGTGGTACACAGCCGGGATACGACTTGGAACTGCGGCGGTTACCACACTCGGTATGGGAGAGGCGGAAATGACGGAGATTGGCGAGATAATCTCCGCCGCGCTCAAGGGGACAACACAGGCGCAGGACAAGAAAGACCCGTCCAAAAACAGCAAGGCAAAGTACAATATCGACTCAGGCGTAAGGGCCGATGTTCAAAGACGGGCAAAAGCCCTGTTGGACAAATTTCCCGTGTATCCTCAGCTTGATTTGGAAATGTTGAAAAAATCTTTTGCAGGTTAAGTCATTTTTGAAAACCGCGAACCTTTGGTTTTTGTCAGTCCTGGAAAAGCCTCAATTATTTTTTATTTTTCTCTTTTTCATGGATAAAAGAATCAAAGATATCGAAAAGTATCAAATCAATTTTATGGCGCCTTTCGATAAATTCTTCGCGCATCATTAACAAAGCTCCTTCGGGAGTCATGGCCTTGCGGTAGACGCGGTGCGGGTCTGTAACGCTGTCATAAACGTCGATAATCTCAAGAACCTTCGCGGGAAAGTACGCGAGAACCTGATAATCCAGAATAGGCTGAAGTTCATAGGTTATACAATAATCCTGTTTCGCGTTTGGATTCTCTTTTTTGAACTGCTGGAGGTACGCGCGGAAATAGCCGTATCCGGTAGAATCGCCGTAATATTCATGATGATACCCGGTGATAAGACTCGCTTCCATAGGATAGTTTGTCTTGGTCATTATTGATTTGTAACCCTGCTTTACATGATCAATAACGATGTTACGGTCGTAAGAAGATTCTCCTTCATGGTATTCCACAGCGGACGCCTTTCCAATATCGTGAATTAGAAAGCCGACAGCCCATTTAAAATAAAGGTCGGGGGGAATAGCCCTCATGCCGCCGTAAAAAACACGTTCAAGAATAACGTCATCTACACTAAGGTGCGGAAGCAGAGAGTGATAAAATTCCCGGTACTTGGAAGCGAAGGAAATACGCAGTTTCTGTATGGAGCTGGATTTGGAAACAAGGTTGTTATAGTAAGAGAGAAACGCAATCCCGTTAAGGTATACTCTGGTCATGTGCTGAACAATTGTTCCGTTGGATTTTTCCACAAGAGTATTCATCAGCTCGTTGTTGAAAATATTTTCCGATATAAGCTGCGCGGATGTTTTTACCATCTCATGGGTGGAATCAACAAGCTCCTGGGTGATTTTCTTCGCCTCATCGTCGGCAAGCCGTATGGCATCTTCAAGGGCTACGTGGTTAATCAATGCGGCATCCTTGGTCGTATCTACAAGAGCTTCCGTAACAATTTTAATATCCCTGGTTTTCTGCGCAAGAAGATCGTTCAGCTTGTTCTTGTTCCTGTTCAGATGTTTGACTTTTTCATCATTGGTCATTTCGGCGAATTGCCTGTACTCGCTTCCAAAACCTTTTTCAACTTCCTTTTCCTCAATATCTGATTTATCGTTCTTGTCTGACGTTTTTTTTTCTTTCTTTTTTGCCGCTTTGTAATTTTTATTTTCCCAGGGGGCTGTTTTAATTTCCGCTTTTTCCTTCAGTTTTTCAAGGCCGTCGTCCTCAATATAATACTCCCAGCTGCTGCTCTGCTGCCAAAAATTGTTATTAATATTTAAAACTTTAAAGGACATGCGCTTTTCTTTGCCGATTTTTTTATTTATACATAATATGGGAATATCTTCCTGCACAATGATATCAACATAAGTTTTATTAATGCCGGTCCCGTCCGAAAGTTCAATAACATTCGAAAGGGGAATGACTTTATCCATCTCAGCCATAATTTAATATTAAACAAATTCTTTTCTGTTGGCAAGGTATATTAAATTATAAAAACTGCTGGTATCTGGCGGAAAATTATTGCTTAATTTTTTCCATGATTTCAGAAACAATCCTGTCGGCTTCATCATAGGAAACCTGACAAGTGCCAACCTGTCTATGACCGCCGCCGCCGTAAAAAAGCAGGAGAGAGCCGACATCTACAGTAGACGTGCGGTTTATTATGCTGTGACCGACTGTTATGGCGACATTGGATTTATTGCGGCCGTCAACAACCCACATAGAGATATTCTGATCAGGGTAGAGCGTATAAATTATGAACCTGTTTCCGGCATAAATTGTATCCACGCCCCGCATATCTACCAAAAGAACGTTGCCGTCTATTTTTGTGTATTTCTTAACCATTTCCGTAAAGAGGTCCCTCTGCTGAAAATAAAAATCAAGGCGTTCTTTAACATCCGGCATGGACAATATTTCGTAAATGGATTTTTCGGAGCAGGCTTTTGCCAGAATTGTCATCAGATCGTAGTTACTGATGGTGAAATTACGAAAACGGCCAAGACCGGTGCGGGGATCCATGACAAATCCCAAAAGTATCCAGCCCTTTGGATCTAAAATTTCATCCGAAGTAAGGTCGCCGGAATCTACCTTGTCTACAAAATGAATCATCTCCGCGAATTTTCCCAGTTTGGCGTCTCCGCCGTAATAATCATAAACAACTCTCGCGCAGCTTGGAGCCACTCTGGAGACTCCTTCAAAGTAAGCGTGATTGCCAAGNCGTTCGGATTCNCTTGAATGATGGTCAAACCAGAGCTTACAGCCCTTAATATAGGGAATATTGGCCAAAATATCGTTATCCGTAGCTTCCACCATGCCNTCCTGAATATCCTTGGGATGGACAAATTTCCACTCGTCAATCAATCCTAAATATGATAAAAGAGCTCCGCACGCCAAGCCGTCAAAGTCCGATCTGGTAAACAATCTCATTTTTAACCATCCTTACACAATAATTTGAATCTTCTTCTAAATTTCGGCATCTTTCTTTAATTATACAATAAATTAAGTAAAAGATAATAAAAAATTCGATAAATTTTATCGGGGCTGGAACATATTATCCAGCCTGACGCTGAACCAGTTAAGTACAGCCTGCGCCCGGTTACTGAAGGAATTGCTGATCCTGTCCCCAATGCCCGGGACAGAAAGAGCCTTCGCCATGGAAAGGGCGTAAATTAAGATAGAATCGCCGCAGTCAATTACAGCCATAACCGTCTTCAGGTTACCGCCGCCTATCACCGGAATTAACGCGATTGTCAGCGCCGTAACGTTATCCTGTGTAAAATAGACGGCGTCCTGGGTTGTCACATAGTTATACCGGTATATATTATCCCCGAAAGTGAGGTCTTTTTGCCTTGCGTAGAGCGTCAGGGTGGTCGGAACACTGGTAAAAACAGGATCGGGTATCCGGTTTCTTGAATCCGGCCCGTCTACCAAATAGGAATATTCATAAAAAGTGCGCATTGCCCTGCGGCTTGCTGAGTAGTACTGCAGCCCTGTCATCGAACTGACAGCCATTAACTGGTTAAATACGTCAGTTCTTTGCTCTGCCGTCCAGCCTTCGGAAGCCCCGGCAACAGACGCGGGTTTTGTATAAAGATACAGGGCCTCAACAAGAACATTGGGTTCCAGTGAACTAATTATCCCGCCAGTAATCCGGCGAAGTTCGTTGTCACGGGGCAGCAGCAACGGCGCGGGGTTTCTTAACTGCGTCTCAAAAATTGCCCCGCCGCTCGAACGAAGCCGGGACACAACTGAAGAAGAAACCAAATTTTCAAGAGGCACTGAAAACAGGCGCGCGGCGGATGCAAGCGAAAAAACAAGAATAAAGAAAAAAACACGTCTCATCTATTTAAACCCGCGGTAATAAACCCTCACCTGTTTATATAAACCATCTCCTTCGCTCTTGGTTTCAACGTCGCTTATGTCATTCAGCGTCGTGTGAATCAGCCACCTGTCGAAGGGATTCATGGGCTCAAGAAGAATTGAACTGCGGCTTTCACGCACTTTCTCCGCCACATTGTAGGCAAGACGCACCAGGGACTCTTCGCGGCGGATACGGTAATTTTCCGTATCGAGAATTACCCGCGTATCATCCTTGCCCAACCTTCCCGAATAAATATTCAACAAAAGCTGAAGCGCGTCAAGATTCTTGCCCTTTTTCCCAATTAAAATAGACGAATGTTCAGAATCGATCTTTATGCCGATCTTGTGTTTGTCCCTGAATAAAACCGTAACTTTTCCGGGATAACCCATGCGCTCAATCAAACCGGCCGTAAATTCTGTCATTTTTTCTTCATAATCATTCTGCGGTTCAGGTTTGCCGAAAACGGCCCTGCTGACATTACTCTGCCTGCGGCCGCCTTCCGAAGAGGTAACGGCGGAAGCGCCCGGTTTACCGGTGTGAACCCTTATCCGCACATAGCCTTTTTTGAATAAACCCTGCTTTTGCGTCTCCAGAATCTCTACGTCAAATTCATCTTTTTCAAGACCAAGTTCTTCCGCCGCCTTGTCAATCGCTTCTTTTTCGGTACGGCCTTCAAATTCAAATTCCATAAAATGTCTCCTTATATAAGACCTTTAAAATTATCTTTTTTTAAAGGTACTATTTTTCTTTTTTCCCGGAGCAATTACAGGCTCAGGGACTGCCTGCGCTTTTTTCGCCAGAATATACTTGTTAATCATCACCTGTTGAACCAGAGTCAGAACATTGGAAAAAATCCAGTATATCAAAAGCCCGGACGGCACATTGTAAAGTATGAAGAAGAACGCAATCGGCATGATATACAACATTAGTTTCATCTGGTTATTTGTCTGCTGACCCGGCGTTTGTGTTACCTTGCCGTAGATTAACTGTGAGCCGACATAAATAAAAGGAAGGGCCCTGAGCGCGGTCCAGCCCAAAATCGGCAGCTTGAAATTATCCGGGAACTGCCAGATCGCCTCGGGGACGGAAAGATCGGGTATCCAGCCGGGAATAAACATGGCGCCCCGCAGATCAAAATGGTTGTTAAACAGGTTGTACATAGCGAGAAATAAGGGGAACTGCAGCAGCAGAGGCAGGCATCCTGAAAGCGGATTGTAGCCTTCTTTTTGATAAAACGAGGCCATCTCGGCGTTCATCTTTTGCGGATTGTCCTTGTACTTTTCCTGCAATTCCTTGATCTTGGGCGCAAGGGCCTGCATTCGCAGGGTCGCCTCGGAGCCTTTTTTGGTCAGCGGGAAGAAAAGTATCTTTACAAGAAGCGTTAGCAGAATAATCGCTACGCCGTAGTTGGGGATTATTTTATAAAAAATAAGAAGAAACCACTTTAAGAGTTTTTCCAGCGGAGAGAGAATTCCGCGGGAACTTGCAACTTCTACAAGATTTGTGTCATAAAGATCAAATTGATTTTTTCCGGTATTGTAGACAGCGAGGTCTTCCTGTCTTCTCGGTCCCAGATAGAAACGGTAAGTATCCTCTGTTTTGGAAACATTTACGGCCGGACGGATTAAATTGAATCTGGAAGCCGAAGAAAGCCCCGGTTCCTCTTTGTCAGAAAAATTGATGCTGTACTGGCCGATAAAGGGAATGGCAATGAAGACAAAGTACTTGCCGGAAATCGCGGCCCAGGTGGGACGGGTATCAATAACTTCGTTTAGTTTCGCGTTTTTCTTTTTGCCGTTGACAAATGTTACATACTGCCGGTAATCGTAACGGTTATCCAGCTTTACAAATTTCGGACCGATCTGAGGGCCGAAGGACAAGGTATAGGCGTATCCGTTAAAATTAAAAGCCGGCACTGAATTTCCGCCGTCCAGTGTAATTGTCAACCCAAACATATAATCATCCGGCTTAAACTCGTACCGTTTGGTCAGGCGGAACCTTCCATCCGAATCGCTATTGGAACCGTGCCGGTTGAATTCGCTGTAAAATTCCACGATGTATTCCGAAACGCGCCTGACATTAAAAACCGAAGGAACAGGCTGCGCGTCAAGGCCGCCAAAGGCTATTGAAAAAGCGCCGGCATCCTTATCGCCCGAAAGGATCATATCGACGCTGTCTTCTTTTTCAAAATGATCTCTCAGTTTCCACGAAACCATATTGCCGCCAAGGCTGGAAAGAACAACGGTCATTTTATTTGTCTCAACGGTAATGTACTCCGCCCTCCGCGCAACGGCTTCCTGCGTATCCTGTGAAGCGGCGGTAATTTCCTGAGCAAGCTCGGCTTGCTCAGCCTGCTGAGTCTGCTCAGCAAAGGACTGCGGCTCGGCGCTCTGCGCCGTTTGCGGTTGAACAGACCCGGTATCCGCCGCCTGAGATACCTGCTGCTGAGACTGAACATCGGGAGCGTTCCGCGCGGGCGAAAAGAATACTCCCTGCATAAAATAAAAAACAAGCAGCACAAGGGTAGACAGCACAACAGCCAAAATTGTATTTTTTTCCATTTTACTTCCTTATTTGTTACTCAACATTTTCCCTAAAATTACGGCACCGGATCATAGCCGCCATGATGAAACGGATGACAGCGAACAATCCGCCTGACGGCCAAAAAACAGCCGCGCAGAACGCCGTATTTATTAACCGCTTCGTAAGCATAAGACGAACAACACGGATAATACCTGCAAACCGCCGGAAAATGAGGAGACAATGCGTATTGATAAAATCGAATAATCACAAGCGCTATTTTCTTCATTTCAATAAACCGGCTTTTAAAAAAAGGGCCCTAAGCTCCCCTGCCCTGTCGGAAAGAGACGCCGCGGAATCCGGAAAAACCTGCAGGATCAAATCATAACCGGCATAAAGACGGCTCTTCATCAGCCTGAAAGCTTCACGGCCAAGACGCCTGGCGCGGTTTCTCGCGACCGCGTTTCCAAAACCGCGCGAAAAGGTAAAACATATCCGGTTGCGGGGCAAATCGTTTTTCATAACAAAAAGCTTCGCGCCCCGGCAGCTATACCTCTTTCCCTTGTCAAAAACTTCCCGAATCTCATTCCTTCTCTTTAAGTGCTCCTGCCGCATGAAGCGAAAAGAGCCTTTATCCCCCCCGGGGACCTTATCACAGTTAATAGGGCTTTTTCTCGTTGGAAACAGAGAGTTTTGTCCGGCCCTTTGCCCTTCGGCGTTTTAAAACAAGCCGCCCGCCCCTTGTTTTCATGCGGGCGCGGAACCCGAATTTCCGGTTCCTTTTAACTTTACTGGGTTGATAAGTGCGTTTCATCCATACTACTCCTATATATAAAGGTCCTGCAAACAATTTAAAGAGCAGCCGAAAATCTGATGTTTTTGAGCTTCTCGAATTTCAAGTTTAGAATATTGAGAAAAAATGGTCAAGACGGTAGCATTAAATTGATGTACCTGCGTTACACTTCTTTCGGCTGGCTTTACATTTCCCCAGAAGACGACTGTAATGCCATAGTAGACGCCATGCTTGCGACCGGTTACAA
>JGI24698J34947_10001496_pt1 | contig 12356 bp, 16 predicted proteins | sample TergutMp193P3_FD_34947 | JGI IMG/M metagenome (IMG submission 34947)
ACCTTTTTAAGTTTTTCTTCCTGAATCATAGCTCCTCCGAACTATACTCTATTTGTGAGAATATTATACCATATTGTGAGAACTGTNAATAGATTTATTAAAAAAATGAAAAAACCGAAAAACATGATATAACCAATATAACACTCAAATTGAAAAATCCTACATTGCATAGTGAGTTTTTTTGTTATATGATATATTGATATGACAATTAGCAAGCGTATAAGGCACTTACGGCAAACCCTGAATATGTCGCAAGTTGAATTTGCGAAAGCAATCTATATAAGTAACGGATATATTGCGGAACTGGAGTGTGAGCATAGAAGGGTTAATGATCGCATCATTCATCTGATTTCGCTGACTTTCGGGGTTAACGAAAAATGGCTTAAAACAGGCGATGGAGACATGTTCTTCAAAACGCCGGGGGAAAAACTACAGCGCATGGTGGGACTGTTTAACGAACTGCCGCCGAAATTTCAGGACTATGTGATACAGCAAATCGAACAGCTTTTGTCTGTCACGGCAGGCAAAAAACAGTAAATATCCCATGATTCCCCTGTACAAACTGGAGAAACTGCCCCGTACCCAAAGACTGCGAAAAATAGCCAAATTCTTTACTTTTGCGGAAAACCGGCTTTGTTTGACCGACGGGAAAAAGGGCAAAAAAGGAGCCGATACTCCTGTCGCGGCTGAACTGTTCAACAAAGCTGAATTGTTCAATATAACTGAATTGTTCAGCACAGCTGAACTTGGCTTTTTCAAAGAAGCCGCCGAACTGCTTGCCGGAGACGGGCTTTTTTCGCCTGACGCGGGCAAGGCGTTAAGGGAAGCCTCTGACGTTTTCACGGCGGCTGTCCTGAGCGGCGGAATCTCATCCACGCCCGAGTTTCGCCGCGCAATAAATTGCGTCAAACATATTTTGCTTGCGGAAACAGGCAGAGATCAGGCTGACTGGGATTTTACAGTTCCGGGCGGGCTTGATCCGGCGAAGCGGCAGATCTTTGAAGGCATGATGGTTTACATGGAGGACATCCGCTCCCCCTTCAATGTGGGCGCAATGTTCCGCACCGCCGAAAGCTTCGGCGTAGAGAAGATAATTCTCTCCCCCCTGTGCGCCGACCCGCGTCATAAGCGGGCGCAAAGAACCGCGATGGGCTGCACGGACATTATCCCCTGGGAGCGGCAGGAGCTATTTCCCGCCTCAGAGCCGCCGCCCCTGCCCTGCCCTGTTTTTGCTCTTGAAACCGGCGGTATCCCGTTAGCCGAGTTTCCCTTCCCGCGCCGGGGTCTTTTGATAGCCGGTTCCGAAGAACTGGGAGTAAGCCCCCGCGCCCTTGCCGCCGCCGACGCGTCCGCCGGCAGGGTATCAATTCCAAGTTACGGCGCAAAAGCCTCACTCAATGTTTCTGTGGCATTTGGGATTGCGGTGCAATTCTGGGCGAACAAACTAAAGCTGCTCGAAGTATACCACTTGTCCTGAATATTTCCGAAATATTGCGGGTAATTTTTTTTATTATTGTGATATAATATCATTATGTATTACCTTAATAATTAGTTTTCACTATTTATGGAGGAGACAAATGAAGAAAGGATTTGCTTTTTTTGTTTTTTTTATTATTGGAATTACATCTTTGGCATCAGCGAAAGATCAGGTTTTCTTTGAACTTAATTATGGCGTATGGTTTTATCCCGGATTTGGCGGGAAAATCGGCTGGGAGCACTACTGGAATAATGAGAAAATTGGGCTTATCGCAGATGTGAGCTATTACAATAACGGTTTTGTGGATGAATTAGAAGGAGACTGGAGGGAGCAAGTCAAGGTGTCTCACAATTTTGGACTTGCGGCAGGTGTAGTATTTAACAATATGGGTTTTAACGGTGTATTACGCACAAGCGAATATATAAAACTAAAAGGCCTTTGGCAAACTTATTCCAATTTTCTCCCCATTGCTCCTGTTGTTGATCTCGGTTTTAAATTGGATATATTTTTCGCCGAAAAAACCGCCATCTCCGCAGGACTTGGATTTGAAATGACGTGGATTGTTTATCCTTACTGGTATACCTCATTAGGTATGAAATTTACTTTATAAGCGATAATATTTTTCTGCCTTTAAAATACGGATACCATGTTTCCGGTTCTCCGGTGTTGATATCAAATTCACTTTCTATGGTACGCCCTGTCTGTACATCTTCCATTATTAAACTGTCGAGCTGCGGAAACTCCGGTATATATTCAATCAGAACAAAAAAAGAATCATAATTTTCCACATACGGCAGTTGAACAACCGCGCTTTTTTTGCCTGTCCTGAAAAAATCTTCAAAATATCTGAACCAGTCAATAAAATAATACGCCTGCTCATCATTTAAATACGGAATCAAATTGCCGTATTTCCATGATGACCACGCGCCGTTAATGACATACACCGGCGTTTCTTTATCCTGCGCAAACACATACTGATTTAGTTTGCCGCGAAAAATATTTTCAATTTTACTTTCCTTTGTTGCATTTAACGCAAAACACCCGCATAACAAAAGCGCTGCGCAAGCCGCAATTTTACGCGACTTTGCCTCCACAGAGCCAATCAGCATTGCCGGCAGAATAACCAAAAACGGAAAAACGGGCATACCGTAACGCAAAACTTTATATGGGGCAATTATCAAAACGATAAACAGAAATATAACAGACGCGGCAAAAATATACCATGCCGTCTTTTGAACGGCAAGTTCCGCAGGAGCGGAATGTATGGTACTTGTATTTTTGCTTAGTATTTTCTGTATAAGCCCATTAAATTTTTTTTCGCGAATTAACATAACCAATATATACGCGAGGCATAAAACACAGACAATAATAACCGGATAGCTGAAAAAATGTTTCTGTAAAAGCGTTCCGGCGCTTGTTATTGAAGACTTTATGTTTTCCGACATATTAGCTGATATAGTCCTAATGGTTTCCTTTCCCCGATACGAAGAAAAACCTGATAAATATTTTGGGTAAAGAATTTGGGCAAACAATACTCCAAGGCCCAAGACAGCGAAATAAAACGGTATTTCAGTAAATTTTTTATTTGCGCATAACATAATAATAGCATATAGTCCGAACAGTCCGATAAAAATTATCGCGTAGTATCCGGTTAAAAGCGTGACAGCCGTGAGCAGCGATGTAAGTACCAGCGGCTTTACAACGCCCAAATTAAATTTCTTTTCATGAATGAAATATTTCGCCCAGCTAAGACTTAACACAAAATAATAACAGAACATTATAAAAAGCGTTTCCTGTATCTGATACGGCCGTATAAAAAGCGTGTTGGAAATAGCCGCAGTCGATATAAACGCGCAGAATGTCGCCGCGTACTGCAGCAGTTTTGAGCCGGCGAATAACAGCCGCATTAGCAAAAAAAAGAAAATAAACGATACGGTAAAAAGCAGGAGATTGAGAATTCCGCCTCTGAAAACAATCGGCGCTACATCGCCGGTTTTGAGCCCAACCAGCGAAAGACGCAAAAATGTGTAGTATAAATTGGTATGCGGCGCATCCCTGTTATCTTTCCATAAATTGCGCACATCAGACAACGCGTCTTTCAGGCTTGCGTCGCTTACAAGACTTGCTTCCTTCAGTTCTTTTCCGGTATATTTTTTACCATACTCATAATTTTCCCTTAATATAAAATCATTGTAGCAGGCAATGGCTATGGTCATTCCTTCGTCTACATGTAAACCTTCTTTTTGCGAAAGCCAATACACACGAATACCAAGGGCAAGCGCGTATATCACAATCAAAATGATCAGTTGATGTATTTTTTTCATTTTTCTTCTCCTTTTCGGCTATTAAATACTATAAACTTTTGTCCTAAATAATTCAAACAGGTAAACAGGCACATCCCGGCAAACAACGCGGCATTCTCCTGTATTTGTATTGACTGGTTTTGAAGCGCATATCGCATAACAGGTTTTGCAATTCCATAGGCAATAATATAGCAGCATACAATATTTGCCGCAAACATCGCGATCATGAACAAGCTCCACTCCTTCACCGCAAAAGTAAAATATTTGTTAAGAAAAAAACTTAATATGCTGGTAATAATGTAATTACACGCCGACGAAAACCAATAACTCAACTGCGCCGCATTATAAAGAACAAACATTATCGCGGAGCCTATTAAAGTGTTAATTACCCCGACAATCAGGAATCTGTAAAACTGTTTATCAATTAACTTCATTGCGCCTCACGAATTATATAGTGCGGACGCTGCTTAGTCTCCGTATATGTTTTTGCGATATATTGACCCAAAATGCCGGTAGTAAACAGCTGAATCCCCGAGCAAAACAGAATAATGCAGATCGTTGACGCCCACCCCGCAACAGGATCGCCATAAACTAATTTGCGGGTAATAATAAATATTATTATAGCGAGCGCGACTATGAATAACAATATCCCCAACACCGAAACTATGACAATAGGTTTTGATGAAAAGGCGGTTATTCCGTCAAGAGAATACGTCAAAAGTTTCCAGAATGACCATTTGGTTCTGCCCGCTGTTCTGGCAATGTTTTCATACTCGATCCATTTGGTGTTAAAACCTATCCAGGGGAATATGCCTTTGGAAAACCGATTCCGTTCCGGCAGAGTTAAAAGCGCATCCATATATCTTCTGTTCATCAATCGAAAATCCCGTGCGCCGTCAACGATTGTTATGTCGGTCATTTTTCTCATAACCCGGTAAAAACAACGTGCGAAAAATGAACGGAAGAGCGGCTCTCCGGTACGGTTTACCCGCCGTGTTCCCGCGCAGTCATATTCACCCGATGCAACCGCTTCCAGCATCTGCGGAATGAGAGCCGGCGGGTCCTGACCGTCCGCGTCCAGCACAACGGTATATGTTCCCCGCGCCGCCTGAAAACCGGCGAGCATTGCCGCTTCCTTGCCAAAATTGCGCGAGAAGGAAATATAATGAACGCGGGCATCGTTACGCGCAAACTGCCGAAGTATTTTCAGAGTAGCGTCTTTTGAACCATCATCAATAAAAACCATCTCAAACGGTTTGTTAATTGATTCACATATTCTGACGGCGTCCGCGTAAAACTGCGGAAGAGCCGTTTCTTCGTTGTAACAGGGAACCACAAGCGATAAATATACTGTCTCTGACGATACAGATCGGTCAATCAAAACGCGCGTCTCCTTTACACAAATTATATTTATGTGTATTTGTCAATTATACCATCAACATCGGCGATATTAAAGGAAATGTCACTGCGCCATTCGCCGTAGTCTTTTAATGAGTTTACCGCTTCTACCCACTCTTCCAATGCGCGGTGTTTTTCCTGTACTTCAACTCTGGAAAACTGTATCTTTTCACCGCCGCGCCCCAAAATGCCTGTCGCTTTTAATTCCTGCAGCCAGTCTGATTGTTTTTTCGCGGTGTTTTCATCTGCGCTTTCAAGCGGTTTTACCACAGGGACGGCAGGGCTTTTATCGTGAAGGGGCCTGAAATGCGGGTTATCTTTTTAACGATTTCCGGCTGGTCATATAAGGTTTCCTGTTCCGGTTGTTCATTGTTCGCGATAGATTTAAGCGTTACATGAGAAACGGTTTTATACACAAATCCACTGTTTCTATGCTGGTAAAATTGGATTTCGTTGCTTTGGCGTATCGCCCTTTCCGTGTCGGATTCAAAGAGCCAGCCTGTTCATCCTGATAATCATCGCCTATTGTTTGTACAGAGAGGTATGCGTCTATTTGGTTGAGTTTGCTGGTGTCGGTGGCTGGTTTTTTTAGGCATGGGTGGACTCCTTCATAATACTATCCTCAAAAATCAGATTGTTTTTTTAACAAATTTAAATTATTTGCCCTAGACAAAAGGAAAAGTCCTATTTCTATACCGATGTTTTTTGCAAGCCTAAAATATTCAATGTTAGCCATAAAAGAATGTCCGCCTTCTGAATGCAGAATCTCAATGTATTTGTTTATAAGCTGATTATCATTATTAGATAATTCTAACTTGCTTCTCAAATAATTTCTTATATTTCCCATGTGCCCCATGTCTTTATTCTCAGGTATTTGCTCATTATTGTTTGCCGCTATCTTTCGAGCCAGATCGGTTACTAAATCTTCCATAAAGGAACGCATATTTCCTATCATCCCACTTGTAACAATTGCACTATTTGTGTTGATATATTCGTCTATCTCATTGAGTAGTTTTTTATATTTTTGGTCAAAACCATTGTTTGAAAATATTGTTATCAGTTTTTCTTTATCTCTGTTGATTTCAATATTTACATTTAGTATACTTTCTTTAATTTCTTCATAACCCAAGTTTGCTAAATCTAATTTTACACTGGCTACCAAATCAGTATATAGTGGATTAGTTTGACTCTGTAAAAAATAAAGTAGAGATGATATTAATTCTATATCAAAATATTTTTTTCCAGTTGATAAGAGATCATGTAAAAAATGTATAAGAGCTATATCTGTCCATCCTTTATCTTTATAATCATCAGTACGTATTTTAAGATATTTGATTATAGTATCTTTAAAACCTAACTGAAATAAAGTGAAAAAATCAAAGCCCCTGTAGAACTATAAGATGATAAATAGTAATCCCATTGATTTTTAGTTTTCACCTTTATTTTTTCCCGCCCATTGACAAAAGTATGAAGGAGTGTGTCAATATATATTTCTTTAAGTTCGGAACCTTGTAGTCCCATATAAAGATTTACCAGTGTATTAGAATGGTCGTAAATCATTTTTTTATCTTCATTACTGTTATCTACTGACCATGGTATTGTATTGTTATCAAGTAATATTTTTTCTCTATCGAAAATTATATGTATTTGCTTTTGTAAAACATCATTATCCATAATATGCTCCGATACTCAAAAAATTATTGGCTTATTATGACCAACATAGTCTCTCTCTTGCAATCTTTTTCACCATTGTTATGGCATGGGCTTGTGGCATATATTTCTCCTAGCTTTTTAATATACCATGCATAGAAATATCCTACAAGAGAGAAAAATCCACAATTTTAACCACCAAACAAACAAACCACACGAACTTTCATTCCGAAAGCTCTCTGTTATTCGTGTTGGTTCGTGTCTGTTCGTGGTAAAAATTTTATCAATACATTTCTACCTGTCAATCCTATACGCGACATTATAACCATAAGAGCCGGAATATATCTTATTCCCGACCCTATAGGCAACATCGTATCCGTAACTTCCTGAATATATTTTTACAATGCTGCTCGCATAATCATCAGTATCAAAATCACATCCTATAATAAAAAATGTTATTAAAAAAATTGTTAAATATTGTTTCTTGTTCATTTTATCTCTTTTCGTTCAAATTATCCCTTTTTTTATATAATCTGCAATATAATTTTGAGGTTCCGCCATTTCACCGGTCTTTACTATGTTTATTATTTCATCCTTCGTACACCATTTTATATCAATTACTTCTCCTTCCTGTAGTTTTGTTTTTTCTATGTCGATATTCCCTCTGTATAAATACACATCCAAAAAATCATCGTATTCGTCCCGAATAATTCTTTCGATAAATTTTAAATTTTCTATATCTATTCCTATCTCTTCCTTAACTTCCCTTATGGCGCCGGAAATACTGTCTTCGCCCGCTATTATCGAACCGCCGGTGCATTCCCATTTGTTCGGCCAGGGTTTTTCAGGATCGCGTTTTGTCATTAGGATTTTTCCATCGTCATTTTTTATCCATATATTGACAACAACATGATACTCGTTTTTATTTAAGGGTCCCCTTATTTTGGTTTTATGCAGAGAATTTCCATTTCTGTCATATAAATCCCAATATTCCATCAGAGCCTCCGTTTATTTAGAAATATACTTTTTGTCAATTACATAATCATTCTGTAAAAAAAGCCTCAATAAACATCTTTTAAAACAGAAATAAATTCTCTCATCTCATCAAACAGAGTGATGTTTTTATGCCAGATTTGAATTTCTACATTAATGCCTTTGCGATCAATTTCATGACTAAAAACTTGAAAATTTTTTAATTCTTCCATCGTTTGCTGTATAAATGCCGATTGATCAATGTTGCACATAATTATATAAACGCCGTTTTTTGAAATACCGGCGTCAATTTTTTTTAACGTCTTAATTATATCTGTTTCCGCATTTTCTGAGAACGGCACTTCGGTTATTACTGAATCGAAACTGTTTTCAGGGAAAGAGGCGTCCCCTGAGTTCATTACATAATGAGTTGAACCGTACGATTCAAGGCCGGGCTTGAGAATGGGATCTATATCTATGCTTGTCATTATTCCTTCGGGTACTATATATTTAAATAGAAAAATAATTCCGCCGGCTCCGGCGAAGGGATCTATCATCCTTTTATTTTTACAGGGCTGTGATAAATTAACCATGCATCTCGCGTCCTCCACCGGGAGAGCTCTTTTCCCCGTGTCGCTTCCGTCTCCGCGGTAACCGCGAATATCTTTTATTTCATTGTTAGTATCAATTATTTTAAATACCCTGTTATTCGGCGCTTGATCCGTAAAGATTTTATTATCCATGTTAAATAAAACCGTTACGGAAAATCTTTTACCTTTCCATATCATGGGATTTATTGAATTCAGTCCTGGTATATTTTTTTGCGTGAAATTGTCAAAATCCAGCAAATAGAACGTATAAAAATATCCTGAAAATTTAAGCCTTTCTTTAAAAGATACCAGATTTTTTGCGGGGCATAAAAAAGAAATTAACCCTTTTATATCTCCCAAAGGGCCGTTTTTAACAAACAAAATTTCATTATCAAATTGTAAAAATAACATTTCCAGAACGGCAATTTGTTTTGCCTTTATTCTGGAGCTTCTGATTTTACAGAGAATCACCTTGTATTCATACAGGTAATCGTCAATATTCGACTTTGTAATATCGGTATAAAAATCCATACTTTTATACAACTAACAACCCCGCCCTGAATGGACGGGGTATATTATTTTTCAGGTATCTGTATACCCGGCTTGTCACTTGTTTTTTATATTGGTTGCTATTTCCTTTGTGTTGTTTGCAAGCGCTGCAAGTATGCGCAACTGTTCCGCTATAAAACGGGATATTATGATAATAAAAAAGCCGACTACCGGGCCAATTATTACTGTTAATACTCCCTGTCCCAAAAATCCCAGGCCAATTGCATCAAACAAATAACTTGCTTCATAGCCAAGGAAAATTGACGCAAATAATCCGCCGCCTGCTCCAATAATGGCTATTAATGTTCCCAGCCATTCTCCGAATGTCTGCAGTATTTCCGAAAAAATCGGAGTCGCAACAAATTCTGATGTGGAAAGCTCGTCAAGTTTTTTTCGTCTGTCCCACCACAATTGGAAACCAATCCAGCAGGCAAAAACAATCACCAGCCATGTTAAAATAATCGCAAATACATAGTTTGCTCCAAAACTGAAAAGACCCGAATTAATTAAAATGTAAAGTATCACGAAAGGAAGGATCAGGTTTGCTACGGCCATTACAATATAAACAAGACCGTAAAGTTTCTCCTTTCCAATAAATTCCAGATACGGTTTAGAAAAAGTAAAAAACGGACTTCCTGTCAATTTTTCAAATTTCTTTTTTCCACCGGTTTCTACATCACTCATAAATAATCCTCCATAGATTTTTCGGAAATTTCCGATTTTGTTATTTTATTCTAATTAAGGTAATTTGTCAATATATTATTTAAAAAAAGCCGTATATTGGCAATATCCTGCCTTGACCAAGTGAAATATGTATGTTAATGTTTACCCTGTACTATAAAATAGTACAATATTTTGCTTGTAAAAGCGTAATGAAAAGGAGTTTTTATGAAAAACATTTGGAAATGGGTAATTTTGTGCCTTTCCCTGGCTGTGCTGCTGCCGGGCTGCGGCGGCGGGAATTCGCTCGATGGCGTTTGGACCGGAAAAATATACGGTGACGATTTAGAATTAGCCTTTGTTAATGATTATTGTTTTATGGTATATGATGGAGATGAAATTGATTTCTCAACCTATACTTTTAATAGGAAAGAAGGCATTCTTGAGACCAATATAGGAAATTTTCCTGCTGTGTTAAAAGGCAACACCTTAACTTTAGATGTAGAGGAAATATCTGTTGTTTTTCTTAAAGATACAAGAACAGCAAAAGCGCCCGCTCCAATCAGAGGTGTATGGATAGGGCCTAAACCCTGGGTTTTCGCTTTTATTAATAATAGAGTCTATATTGTTGATGAAGATAAAGACCCTGATTTTGCATCCTACACATTTAACAACAACCGTGGATCATTTGAAACTGAAAATTATGGCTGGGAGATGGACTTTACTGTTAAAGGTAATACATTAACTACTTCAGATGATTTAACGGCTACATTTACCAGAACCAGATAGTGGGGGCAGACGACAGGTAATAGGGTCATTGCTTCGCAATACCCTATTTTCTGCCCTAAATGTCATTTCCATAGATAAACATATTTCCTCATTTTCCTCTCAATTTCTTCCATATATAAGTATAAATTTCTCCTGCTGTAAGAAAAAAAATTAAAAAAAATTTCAATTTCGGTAAAGCGCTGTGCATGTACGCACCCATATAGAAGTATCAAAACTTTTTTATGGAGTTGCTTATGAAATCTAAATTAAAAACTTTGCTTGTTCTGTTTATCGTTCCGGCTTTATCCGCCTGCGGCGGGAAAATGTCTTCCGGGACGCAGACAGAGGAGACGCTTTCCGCAGGGTTTGCGCAGGCGCAGGCGGCTGTTTTGGTCAGGCCGCAGGAAGGCGCTGATCTGAGTTCATTTTACCGGTCACTGGATGAGCTTGCCGAGATCGAAAGAGCCGGATCGTGGATTCAGGGGATGGCGCTGACGGAGTCGGGGATTCGCGAAAACGCCGGGGATTTCGCGGGCGCGGTGGCGGCGGCTTACAAGGAAATGGCCTGGGCCTACGGCAGAGGCTTGATTCAAAAGGCGGACATTGAACAGAGTCTTCAAAATCTGCTTGCAATGAAAAATGAAGCAGATGTCATTGCCGCAACAAACGCCGTTCTCGCGTTTTCAGGGGAAAGGTGGACGCAGGCAGCCGAGGGTCTTGGGACGCTTTTCGATGAATCTGAAGAGCCGGACGGATTTTGCAGCTGGATGATTCTTGTCTGCGCTTTGGAAAAAGACAGGGAGGACAGGCGGGCAGGCGCGGCTTACAAATCTATCAGAGCGCGTTATGTGCAATTTCCGGAGTACTGGTACAGGGGAGCGAGGGCATTTTCAGGCGCTGTCGCCGCCGAGTACGCCGAAAATTGCATTAACTCATCTCCCTTGGGGCCATTCGCGGACGAGTGCCGGAAAATTCTCGCTTCTTTCACGGGTTTAAAAATTGAGGACGGTCAGTCAATAAGAACCAAGAGAGAAATTGAAGCTGTCATTTCCCAGTCGGTAAACTCTGGTGATCCCAAACTTCTCGATTCGCTTCTTCCGCTGATCGGTCTTCCCGACAATCCGTACACGATTTACGCGGTCGGCGCTATGAGAGCGCTGACTGGCGTTCCCGCCTTCCGCAGTTACTTTACGGGACAGGCGGCTTCTTCCGCCGGCCGTTTGGCGGAACGTCTTTCCTACATCTGCCGGGGTTAGTATGAAACTACGTTTCATATTCGATTTAAATATGCGGTCATTCGATCGCATAAAGTTGAGGTTAATGTGAACACGAATGTTTTGCACCTTACACAAGCCGTTTCATTTAGCGCGGTGATTTTTCTTTTTGTTTCCTGCGCCAAAACTCCCGCTACGGAAACGATACGAATGTATGTCCGCGCCAGTGAAGCATACGCTTTGGGAAGGTTTGCCGAAACAGCGGATATTCTTTACGGCGAAAAAAAATTTCATCCGGCGCTGGTTCTGCGGGCAAAGGCGGAGTTCTTTTTAGGTGATCTTGAAAAAGCGGAAAAAACCTGCCGCAAGGCGCTGAAGACGCGGCCCTCGTCCCTTGAAGCGAAGCTATATCTGGCGCGGATTCTCCGCGAAAAGGGAGATATGTCCGGCGCGGAGGCTGCGGCACAGTCCATGTTAGCTGATAATCCGCAGGATATCCGCGCGCTGCGGCTTGCGGCGGAGATTGCCGGCGAAACGGGAAAATTCGACGAGGCGGCGGTTCTGCTGGACAGGGCCGCGGAATATTCGGCGGAAAGCGCACTGGTTCTGCTGGACAGGGCAAGACTGCGCTGGACAGCCGGCAGAGGCGCCGAAGCTCTGGAAGATTTGAGCCGCGCAAGGGCGATGCTTCCCTGGGATACGCCGCTTATGCGCTCAATTTTAAATCTTGAAAACATTATCAAGGAGGTAATGTGATGAACAAAAAATTTTTAGG
>JGI24698J34947_10001497_pt1 | contig 12356 bp, 14 predicted proteins | sample TergutMp193P3_FD_34947 | JGI IMG/M metagenome (IMG submission 34947)
TTATCTTTATGATCTTGCGGAGAATCTCAAAAAGATGGACAATGCCGATTAGGAATTGGGGTGAGGCATTGCACCAGTTTGCGGTCATTTACGGGCAAAGAATCCCGTTATGATATTTTGCGTTTTACACAAAAAATGTTATGGGCTCGTAAAAGCATTATAACGCTTTATATGTGAACCCCACAGTTTAATGTTATTTCTACTCCCAGCCTTCTTTCGGATCGTATTCCATACAGGTAATCTATGTGTAACAATTTTCAAACAGACCAAATCTATGGATGGACGGTCTATATTCGAATAATATTCTCTTGTTTCTTCATAGATAAAGTCAAAATCTATATTCGTCTTGAGCTTTCTTAGCAGATGATCCTTAGGTATCGCTCTTCTATGTTTATCATAGCCATGCAAAGCTGTTTGTTCTTCCATTCCATCATTAACTTAACCTATGAAACTCATTTTTTCACTTTTTTGTTGTTTTTCTTGCTTTGTCAACATGTACAATTTTGGATAGACTCTATATTTGAAAAATTTCATTTGTTAGGATTTATTTGATGGAATCAGTTTTTATGTGACAATCCTTTTCTTTTTGGAAATATAATTGTTAAAAACACTAATTTTGGTCATATAATAAATTTACATTACATACACACTTTAAATTTTATTATCGTGACTCATTATTTTTAACAATAAATCTTTCGCTAATATTAGTGACTTTTCATTAAGAGTGTTTTTTGAAATCATTCTCATAATTTTTGCATTATCTTTTTCGTTCATTTTATTTTCAGATACTTTACAATATTTACCATATTCCATTCTTAATAACCAATATATATATTCAGGTAATTTATATGCTTTCTTAAAATATATCTCTGACGTATGTTCTATCTGAACATCGTTCCAATTATTTCTATTGTTCATCTCACAAATAATTACAAATAATGGCAACTTTATGATAACTATAAAATATCTTTCATTTTCCCAAGGATAAAAATCACACCCTATGGCTCGTTGTATATACAAGACTTTATTAAACAAGGTATTATCATTTATAAATACAGACTCGTATATATATTCATTAAATGGCAGGAGATGAGTTTTAATAATATTTGATGTTCCAGAATAATATGCATCTTTAATGAAATTATGAAAAAAGGGAATCTTCTCCAACTCATTTTCATTAAAATAAGATAGATAATCTTTCTTAAAATAATAGTACATTGCAACAACACGCCAGATTAGGGAATATATGAATTTTTTATCATCAGGATTTAATAATATTTTATTTTGATTGTTAAGTATCTTGTCAAAAATATTTTTCTTAAAACTATTTTCGTATTTTGAGAATTCTTCCTCACAATCATGACACAATAAAGGCAAATATATACCATCCTGAACTCTCTTATTATTTTTTAGAGGAGATCTCATAAAATTGGTAAATGAGTTTTTCTTTAACCACCTAAAAAAATACGCCGGAATAATATGAGACCTTTCAATTGTTTCATTTTGTCCACAAAAATAACAAATACTCATTGTTTATCTTCTTGGATGAATTATATCATAGTATTCTTGAAATATGCAAAAAATATAGTAAAATATGAAACTGAGGGAGCATTTGTCTGGAGTATCAGAAACGGCTCAACAAAATGGAGATGAAGATCAAAGCTCCATTTTGTAGAAAAATTGCCAGTTTTGTAATAGCTACCTGTCTTTCATGCAGAAATATAGGTAAAATTCCTAGGATAAAAAAAGCGGTAAGCTCGACTTTAATGGCAGAAAGGCGGAAAACGTAAAAGCATTTTGGCAAATTGTTTTAGGTTACATATTTTAGTCCAAATGATAACTAATTTATTGACAAGAATGATTAGAAATTGGGTAAAATCTCACCACTGAGTTTAAGCGGGAATATCCAGAGGAAATCAAAGAGATCATAGTCGTCTTTGTCAATACTGCCGTGGGAACGCTCTATATTGGTATCAATGATGATAAATCTATGAAAGAAGTGGATAATCCGGATGGTACTTACTACGGAAAAAGATTATTTTTTTCCGTACATAGACAATAAAAAACCTGCTCCTGCATACCTTACATGGAATTAGGCTAAATTTTGCATGCCCTGTTTTTTTGTTTACCAAACTAAGGGGCGCAAGGGGGAACCAGCAAACGCACCCACAAACGATTTCAGAATGGCCAGTAAAACAGTTTGTCAAGCAGGCTGCCGCTTTGAGGGACAGAATTGGGAGCCCAATGCGGCGAGTCTTCAACAAAAGCGTTTTTGTCCATAGCCACGCTGCCCCTGATATATGCCGGCTCGTGGGAAGATGCCGGGACTACCGCGCCCTGCAGGGGGATAACATGCACGCCTATTTTTTTAGCTGTGCCGTTCTGCGCCCATGAAGAAGGAACCGCGAAAGACAGCGCGGTTTCCAATTCGTTAGCCGCATTGAGTATTGCCTGCCGTTGCCCCGCGTCCTGTGTAATGCTATCGCGTACGACTGACAGTTTCAGGCTTAAATCAAAAACGTCAACGTATAAGTCCGAGGGAAATGAAGTGAAATAATATTTTTCCACGTTATGCAAAACCTGATCAAGCGCCGTGTTTCTTGACTCTACAGTAGTGATGGAAGATGCTACAGCGCCCGAGAAATCGTTGAATTTCGTGAACAGATTGCCGACCTGCGAAAGCTGTATCTGCGATATGCTGGCGTTACCCAGGCTGCCGTACCGCTGGCTGTACTGATGCTGTATAGAATTGCCGAGGTCCGCCGTTGAAAGACCCGGCTTCTGAAGAAAGTCGTTAAACAGGGCTGTATAATTCCACCCCGACGAGAGTATTTCCCCCTCCGAACCGACGAATAAAGAAGCCTCACCGCGTATCTGATAGACGACCTCCAGAATTGCACCGTAACAGGTGTCAAAACCGATTAAGGACAGCCCCATGCCCGCTATAGCCCTGCCGAAAGAGGGCAGCGACATGTATTGTCCGTGGGTATCGTCAATAGCTACGGCTTTGAGGGGGGTATTCTGTACCCCGGAATTTGCGCGGCTTCTCCAGCCCGTACCATGACCCCACATAATGAGGGCGTAATGTTCTGCGGGATATGCTCTTTTGGCAAAATCAATCAGGCGCGACAGCACAAAAGGGTCGGCGGTGTTAAGCTCGGTTTCGCTGTTGTTTGAAAGGCCGAGTTCTGGACAGTCGAGGCGCGGGGAATAGATTGTCGAAGATAAACCAAAAGGGTCGGATACGATTTCATAAAGCCTTGTGCCCGACCAGTTGCCGTTTGTCATGTCGTAATACGGCGAGCGGTCAAGAAGCACGATTACAGAGACCGGCGCGCTGCCGTAACGGACGGCTTCCAGTTCGTTGAAGTTCGATATGGCGGCAGCTTCCAGATCATTGTCCGCCGCCATGTAAATGATGAATGTCCATTTGCGTTCCGGCTTCGTTTCCTGCACCTGCGCCTGTGTTTCCCTGTTTATGTCCAGGGGACAGCCTGAAAACGCCAGAAGGATAAGAAGCAATAAATAAAAACAAGTGTTTTTCATTCAAGTCCCCGTATGCTGTATGTTCCATATTTGTCTTCCCATTCGCTGCCGTCAGTGTAGTGAATTGCGGAAATGTAAAAGAAATCTATTAGGTACGGTTCTTTCGGCGCGATATGGATAAAACTGTCAAGGGAAAGTATAACTTCCCTGTTTTCTCCGGGAGGAATAACGATCAGTTTTGTAATTTCAAATATGTTGCTTCTACCGATAAAGGGGCTGCTTTGCGTTCTTGAATCAAAAAGCATGAATGAGGCTGTTACGCTGTCAACGGTTTTTTCAGATTTGTTCATGAAGCCGAACGATATGCCTGCATAGGTAAAATCAGTATTATTGCCTGAAAGTTCAAATACCGGTACAGTTATTATATACGGAGGGGATTCCGGAATATCTTCTTCACATGACGGCAGCAAAATTATTGCTAGGAAAATAAAAGCAAATTTAACCTTTTTAATCATTCTGCAGCTCCCTTAAAATTGCCAGAAACCTGTCAATATAGGCGTCCCTTGATCCGAGTTCCTTTGCGGTTTCAAGAAAAACAATCGCCTCCCCGTATTCCTGCTGCCTGAATTTTACCGTCGCGTAATAAAAAAGCGTCTCTATATTTTTACTGTCTATTTCGTACGCCCTTCGTACGTATTCCTCCGCAGCGGTGAAATTCATGACTGCAAGGGCTTCGTCAACAAGATTGAGCAGTTGGCTCTGCGAAGGGATACGTATGTAGACTACCTGCCCCGGTTCGCTTATGGTTATTTCATCCTGGTATGTTTCGTACCCCATTTTCCGCACCGTTATTATATATGTTCCCGCCCGTATTTTGGGCATGGTGAACCTGCCGTTTATATCCGTGCTGCCCGCGTAAAGATCGCCCAGAATAATTTCGCAGTAAGGTACGGGCCTGTTGGCGAAATCGTATATCATGCCGCTGACATCAATGATTTCCCGGTTGGAAGCGCCCGTTGCGCAGGAGCATAAAAACATTATACCGGTAAAAACGAAAACCGGATAAAGATATTTACCGTTCATTTCCCACCCTCACCTGAATTTTACCGTCCGTGTTGTCGCGGTAAAAGGTAGTTACGCCGTCTGAATCCCTGATTGAGCCTATAACCGGAACATTAAAAGTTTCTTCTTCCACTATTATCGGCGACTGCACTCTTTTAATTTCTTCCGCTTTAAAACCGAAAGCAGTTGGTATGTAATATTTCTCGTCGCCCAGTATGACGTTTGCCGCGTATTGAATTTCACAGTGGGACAGGGTACAGCTTGCCGTAAAAAGGTTTGTGCCCGAGATATGTACGTCAAGATTTTTTACCTGCAAGGCGTACCTTGCGCAAAAAGAGGAAATGATTTCCAGCGAACGTATGAGGTTCCAGTCAACAGCCTGATAGCTGACTGTATAGTCAAGGTAATTGTTGCCTGCCGCCGGGAGGGTTTCGGAAATTATCGCAACATCAATATCTCCCAGAAAATTTGACAGCTCGCCAATCATCGGAAAGGTGAAGCCCTGCATGGGGAACGGTACGGCGGGGACGGCTGCGTACACGTCACTGTCCATGTTCAAAAACACGGTTATAGAAGGCTGGTTGTCCCCGTACCTTATTTCCTGTATATCTTCCAGCATAACAAAGCTGTACGAGGAAAAGATACGCCTGACATTTACAATGTTTATGCCCTGTACCTGGATTGTCATGAATGGCTGTGAGTCAATATTGCTGTTCCATCTGAGTATTTTTCCCCCTGCGTTTACGAAATCGGCAGACATGGACGCAAGTATTTCTATCGGCGGCGGTATAGTTTTTAAAGAAATTTCCGTCTGTCCGGTTACGGCGTGAGGCTGTACCGGTAACGCCGCCCCTGCGCCCGTAATATTTTTTTCAGGATTGCTTAAAAAAATTACCAGCGGGATTAACAGTACAAACAGCCCCGCGCTGATTGCCGTTACGTACCGGGCAGGCGTTTTTTCCCGGAACACGGAGCAACGCGTTGATACTTTTTCATGTTCTTTGTCCTGCTTGTATTTGCCGCTGTCCGTTTCAAGAGGGACGGAAACAGGTTCGTTTTTAATTGCGTCAAACCCTATTTTTTCATCGTCTACCGTCTGTATGCCGTTTGAAATAAAATTCTTTTTCCCCGCCATTATCGAAGTGTTTGTAAAAAAACACGAGCGTCCGTGCAACGCCCTGTATTCGGCAAGGAGTTCCTCATCCATTACTGTTACCATAAGCCATGCTTTGCCGTTAAGCAAAACCCGCTTTGTGTCAGTCTGAGTACGGGAAGAAAAAACGGGGTGGAGTTTTTCCATTTGCTCATTTACGTAACGGCGAATCTGTTTTTTGTTATCGGCGTTTTCAGGTTCGGGCAGAAAATAGACTTCGTGATCCTTTCTTGGTATGATTATCTTTTTCATGGCGCGCACAACCCTACGACTTCAAGGCGTTCGCCCGATATGGTACATACCGCCTTCAGTGCCAGTACAATGCCGCCCTGCTTCAGTTCCGTTATTTCGCAGCTTTCCAGTTCTCTGACCACGGAAACAGCGTATTTCCAGCCCTCCATGTTCCTGTCCGGTTTGGCACATTCGTTTCTGAAGGATTCCGCCACAAATTGAATTGACTTCGCGGTTCTCAAATCAAACACGGCGTTTTGCCATGCGTCATACGCCGGCAAAAAAATTTGGGAAAACCCGGCGAAAAACAGGGTGAGAATCAGAATTGCGGCTAAGGCTTCAATGAAGGTCATACGTGTTCAGTATCTCCCTGTTTTCCTGTTCTATTCTGTTTATTGTCTGCCATTTGTAAGCCTGCGCATACTGCCTTGCAGCCGATATGCGCGGTATAAAAGCCATTGCCAGTGTTGACAGGATGATTATAAGGATTAAAGCCGACAAAAGGGCGCTGCCCCTGTCAGTCCCATGAACGGATATCCGCATTTGATCCATCGCCTCCGGGCCTTCCGTCCGCGCCGTACGACATTATTGAAAACGGCAGGTTGTTTTCTCCGGGATTCCTGTAAATATAGTCGCTGCCCCACGGGTCTTTCGGAATCCTTCTGTCAGTATAGGGACCGTCCCAGCGCTCCGGTACCGGCGCCATTACCGGTTTTTCCCATAACGCGGAAAGCCCCTGCGCTTCCGTTGGGTACTGCCCGCAGTCAAGGTAATAGGATTGCAGCGACAGCCGGAATACTTCCATTTGGCTTCGGCACGACGCGTTCCGCGCCCTTTCCACATACCTTAACGCCGAAAACCCCACGACGGCTGCAAGTATTACTATGATAGAAATGGTTATAATTGTCTCGATAAACGTAAACCCCTTGTCTGTTTTCAGCTTCACAGAATACCTCCCGCGTAAGTGAGTATCGGCAATACCACCGAAAGCATAATTACAAGTATATAAAAACCCACAAGAACGATGATAGCCGGTTCCGTGAGCTTTGCCGCGATATTGCGGAGCTTCGCGTCCTTTTGCGCGTAATACCCGCTGATGTTTCCGCATATTTCAGCTATACTGCCGTTTGTGTCCGCAACGGACAGCCAGCCGCACACGTAAGGCGGGAAAAGTTTCGCGTTTTCAAACGCCGAGGAAAAAGGAACGCCGGATGCGACGTCCTTTTTTATCATTACAAGGGCTCTTGCGTATTTTGGGTTTTTAACGCTCAGTATGCAATACGAAAGCGCGTCCGTCAGCGTTATGCTGCTTTTCAGAAGAAAATCAAGAATGTGGAAGATGGAATATTCAGGGGAATCCGAATAGAAAATCCTGTAATGAACCATGAAAAGAAGCCCGCCGCCTGAAAGCAGAAAAACTCCCGCCAGTATTATTCCAGATACCGCGTCCGGCAAAAAATCTTCGCGTAACATTCCGCTTTCCATGAATACAGGAAAGCCCTTTGCCATTATAAAGACAGTCCCCGCGATTGCGGCGGCTATTACAATACAGGGATAAACCAAAATCCCCTGCACGTTCTCTTTTGCCGCCTGCCTGCGTTCCAGATCTCCCGCGATACGCTCAAGCACTCCGTCTATGCTGCCGGTAGCTTCCGCCGCGGTTATAAGCGACAGGTACATCGGTTCAAAGGATATTTTACCGTTATTCGCAATGCGCAGGCTTTCGGAAAAACTGTTTCCCTTCTTCATTACGGACAGAAGCGATACCGCGCTTTCCCTGACCGGGCCCTCTATGCCTTCCCCCGACAGTATGTAAAGCGCGTCCATAAGACCTGTTTTGCCCTTTAACAGCGACAAAAGCATCTGTATAAAATGAAGCGTGGCTTTTTCCCTGTTCATTGCCGCGCCCCCAGTTCCCGCCTGATTTCCGGTTCCGTTGTTACCCCTCTTGCGGTTTTTTCTTCCGCGTCGTCAAAAAGGGTTTTCTGGTCTTTCCCCTTCAAATGAACCCTCAGTTCTTCCATTGCCGCGCCCCGCGCTATCATGTCAGATAACGCCGTTTCCACGGATATGAATTCCGCCACCACTGTCCTGCCGAAATAACCTGTCTTTAAACAGGTACCGCACCCGCCTCCCATGCAGTCAGGGCATATTTTGCGTACAAGCCTCTGGGCTATGACAGCCCTTAAAACGGACGCGACCATGTATCCGGGGATTCCTATATTCTGCAGCCGGGAAACCGCTTCCAGGGCGTTGTCAGTGTGCAAAGTGGCGAATACAAGATGGCCTGTCATTGCCGCCCGTACCGCAAGCTCCGCCGTTTCCATGTCCCGAATTTCCCCTACCATTATAATATCCGGGTCCTGCCTGAATATACGCCGTAAAAGGGTGTCAAAGGTAAGTTCCAGTTCCTCGTGTACCTGAATCTGCGTAATGCCCGGTATGCGGTACTCTACCGGATCTTCTATTGATATTATCTTCCGGCTGTCTATGTCCATTTTTTTTAGTATGGCTGCAAGAGTCGTCGTTTTGCCCGAACCGGTAGGGCCTGTAACAAGCACAAGCCCGGACCGCAGTTCCGTAATGCCCTGAAGATACCCGTTATGCGCAGCCGAGAACCCCAGCGAATCCAGATCGAGGGGTATGTCCGAGCGGTTAAGAAGCCGCAGCACTATTGATTCGCCCCACACCGTTGGCAGTATGGATATCCTTACGTCAAGGGAATACGTGTCCGTCTTTATGTCTATGTGCCCGTCCTGCGGCCTCCTGTTTTCAAGTACATTCAGGTTTGAAAGTATCTTCAGCCTTGCGGAAACAGCCGCCGAGCGTTCCTGCGAAATGTTTTTAACCGTAACAAGAATTCCGTCTATGCGGTAACGTACCGCCGCTTCTTCCGGCCCCGACTCGATATGTATGTCTGAAGCCCTCCTGGATACGGCGTCAAGAAAAATGCTGTTAAGGAGGTTGACGGCGGGCGCGTCGTCCGCTACCCTGTCTATGACCGACGCGCGGTTTTCCCGGACAGCGGAAGAGATCCCGTCCCCTTCCGTTTCCGAATACAAAAGCGACAGCTTGAGGTTGAACGCCTCCGGTTCCATTTCCTGAAATACGCACCGGTATTGCTGGTACGTTTTCTTAACCCTCTGCTTCAATACGGCGTCGTTAATATTGACCACCCCGAAATTTATTGTCTTGCCTTCCGCGCCCAGTAGGATGATTCCGTTAGAGGCGCAGAAAGCGGGGGTCAATGGCGGATGGCTCATTCCAGGTACGGCTCCACAAAACGGCTGAAAATAGAAGCCGTCTTCAGTCCGTCTATGGCGTATTCGTCATTCGCAAGGTCTACATGCGGGACAAGGTATATTATCATCTGCGTGTTTTCAGTTGTGTTGTTCTTGCTTGTAAAAAGCCAGCCCAATATTGGGATTCTGGAGATAAGGGGCGTACGCTGTTCGACAATGGTTGAATCATTCTGCCGCAGTCCGCTTAACACTACCGTCTCGCCCGACCTTGCCCTGACCTGCGTGGTCAATACCCTTTCCGATGTCGGCGGCGGGTTTCCGGTAGGCGAAGAAACGTCAGCCCCGCGTTTTGATACCGAAGCCGTCACGCTGGTGGTGATCATCCCGTCTCCCGACACCCACCCTTTAATTTCCAGTAAAAGCCCCGACACGATTTCCCGCGTTACCCCTGAATAAATGGGCCTACCTGTATCCGGGTCTATGTTGGAATCCCTGTAGCGGTACGTACTGGTGTTCTGGAATTTTATCTCCTGCCCTGAAAGCCCGAATAAAGTGGTGTCCGCAAATACGCTTGCCTGGTTGTCCGCTATCGCGGCGTTGAGTTTGGCGGCAAACTGGTAGCCTAGTACCGTGATAATGTCAAAGTTGAGGTTCAGCAGGTTTCCCAACAGTCCCGTTACCATTGTCCTGTCGCCGGGACGCAATGAACGCGCCTCCGCCTCCGTGTTCCATGAAAGGTTGGCGCTGTCCTGTACCTGCAGGATAAACAGATCGTAGCGTATGCGCGGCTGGGGCCTGTCTATTATTTCCAGGTCTCTGAGAAACAGGGCGCGCCTTTCGCTGCTTCCGATAAAGAAAAACGTGTTGCCGTCCCCCGCGTCTATGATGTCTTCCCTTCTGGCTGTAGGGGGAAGCGAGCGGTAAAGATCTTCCGTCTTGATAAATTTCAGGCGTATAGCTTCGGAACGGTAGGGTATGTCTACCGACTGGATGAAATTATTAATTTCTACGGCTGTTTCCGCATCCACAAATGAAAGAAAGGTGTTGTTATCCGCAAGCGTTATTGTCTGCAATGTTCCGAAGCGGGACTGTAAATGCGGCATGATTTCCTGAACAAGACGGTACCTTGTTTCAAAGCGTTCCCATGTTTTGCCTTCGTTTCTCAGGCTGTTTATAATGTCCGCCTGCTGTACCGGGAAGATGTAATAGAGGCTGTTTAGTTCCCTGTATTCGCCGCCTGCCTGTTCCAGTATGATGGTTAAAGTGTCAGAAAAATTTTTGTTGCTGAACCTTGCGCGGCTTATTACCTGATCCGGGCGGATAAACGAAAGGTATTCCCTGCCCGCCGCCTGAAACAGACGGTCCAGCACGTCGGCAAGCCTGGCCTGCTCTATGTCCGCTTCGTATAGGTTGTTGTATTCGTATATGTTTACATATCCGGTACTCGCTGAAAACAAGGGGGCAATAACCGGCGCCTGCGTCCTGACTATCTGTATGTAATTGGCAGAGGCTTCTATCGCGTAATCGGGGAAAGGCTTCATTATAAGTTCTACGGCTTCCCGCGCGTTCGCGGTCTCAAGGTGCAATGACAGCCGTGTCGCCGGCAGTATGTCCTGCAGTATGGTGGCGTTGGTCTTGCGCGTCAGCTTGTCCATCAACTGCGCGGGGGTAGCGTCATAAGAATCAAGAACAAGCCTGCCGTTATCGCCTACCGTAATATTTACCCTTGACACTACCCATACGTCGGTGGTTTTTTCCACAAACAGCCTGTTTGCCATGAGAAAGGAATCAAAAGCCTGCTCAAAATTTGCCCCGTTATACTGGAAATTTGCCGTGCCCGTTACGGTGTCGTCCCCTATAATGGAAACACGCGCGTACGTTGAAAAGGCATACAGAATCTCCCGGATTTGCTGTTCGACAAAATCAAAACTGATTAAACGGCTGCCTGCCTGCGCGGATAACGCAAGGCTGCCGCATAAAAGAAAAATAGTTAAAAAGAACAAAAACCTTTTCACCGTATTCTTCCTTTATATATTAATAGTGATGCCGCCTATAGCCATTAACGGTATAAACGGTATTTTGGGTTTTCTTGAAAAAATGACGTAAAGAACCCCAAGAACGCAGGCGATGCCTACAGCCGCGTACCACCACAGCGGCCCCAGGACAAAACCTATGACGCCTGAATACCATACGTCGGCAAGTCCGAGTTTCTTTTTTGAAAGCGCATAGGCAAGCAGGAATACCGCCAGCCCAATTACCATGCCGGTTATCGAAGAATAGGGGAAACCTCCGGTATTTGACAAAAACCTGAGCGCGAAAAAAACCGGAAAAACGCCGATAAAGGCTATGCGCGGCACCGCTTCAGTTCTGCAGTCCATAACGGCAATCGCGGTGGAAAACAGGACAAAGACGATTTTTAAAAGAAATTCCGGTATCATGCTATAATTATAATTTCCGCCGCCTCCAAAGTGCAAGTAAAGCGCGGAAAAAAACTAAAATTGGTGTATATTTTATTTAAAGAGGCAGTATGGTAAATAAAAAGCTCTTAACGCTGTTTTGTATACTATTTATATATGCAGTTAGAGGTTATTCACAAGATTTAAGTTTAAGCGAAGAAGAACAGGCTGCTTTCAGAGCGGTTTTTTACGCTGAAAATGAGCGGATACCCCTTGACGGGCTGGTAACCCTGGACGGGCAGCCGTATGACGTTACAGTTTTGCAGGGGAACTATGTACTGGTAAACATGGGGGCAACCTGGTGCCCCTACTGCAACAGGGAAAAGCCCACAATTGAGAGATTGTACAACGGGTATTTTACCGAAGAAAATTTTCTTATTTTGGCAATATACCTGAACGAGCGGGTTGAAACCGCAGGTAACTACATGCGTGAAGGCGGTTACCATTTCCCTGCGGCAGTGGACACGACAAGCAGGCTGAGGGCGGAATACGCGCCGCGCATACCGGCAACATACCTTATAGACCCCGAAGGCTATATAATTTTCAGGGTAGAAGGTAGCAGGGAATGGGACGGTGAAACAGCGTTAAAGCTGATAGGCAGTGTCCTTGAGGGCGCAGGGCGGTAAAAGAAGTTGAAAAAAAGCGCCTGTGGGAGTAAAATAAGACAACAGATGAAGAAAACAAGAAACCTGTGGGTAAAAATAATATTTCTCATTGTCTTTACTG
>JGI24698J34947_10001498_pt1 | contig 12356 bp, 11 predicted proteins | sample TergutMp193P3_FD_34947 | JGI IMG/M metagenome (IMG submission 34947)
ATTATCAGCATGGTTGCGCGAAAGAGGGTTTTCATCGGTAAACTCCATAGAATCGTAATATCCGCCATTTTATCAGGAGTTTGAGGGGGTTGCAAGAAAGGGCACTTTCAGAAATCCGTGAAAAGTGGTAGAGTATAAACAAGAGGTTAAAGATGTCAGAAGCTGAATTATTGATACGAAAGGCCGAAACATTGCCGTCGGAGTTATTTGAAGAAGCCGTACACTATATCGATTATTTGTCCCAAAAAGCGCAGTCCGCTTGTTTTGCGGAAAAACTGGCTCTCGCCGAGCGCGAAGCGGCCAAGACTAATGCCGTGTGGCTTGATGAAAACGAGTTTTGGAACGAAGACGATTGAAATACTCGGTTCGTTTTTCCCCCTTTGCGAAAGAAGACAAAGAAGAAATAAAAACGTACCTGTCCAGGTTTTACCCGCAAACGCCGCACCGTTTTACCGCTATGCTCAAAAAACACATCGCCAATCTGAAAGACAATCCCTATATAAACCCTGAATATCCAGAAAATACAAACTACCGCCGTATGCTTGTCGGTAATTATATCGTCTTTTATAAAATCAATGACGCCGAAAAATAAATAGACATTTACCGTATTTTAAGAGCCTCATGGGATTTGCCAAAGTATTTATAAAAGCGATAGCTGGCACTCTCCAGGGGGAATAATATCAATTACCGTTCCCCATAATTTTCGTTTACTATTTTTTCGATTGTTTTCCCGTGTTTTTTATACCAAAAATCCCACACATTTTCTGCCCATTCCCTTACTTTTATTTCATGTTCTTCCTTGCCATTTGCTGCTAATACATCAATAATAGTCTTTGTTCCATTTGGAACAGGTGCTTCTATCCATTCAAATTTCGGTTTTCTTGCTATTATTCCCCCTAATATTTTTGTTACAATTTTTCCGCTAAGACTTTTACATAAAATTAAATATAAACTTATTAAATGTATATTAACAGATTGAATTGATTGTTTACTTGGTTGTCCTGGATGCTGAATTGCATATGTATCAACTGTCAGCCTATGTGTTAATTCTGGATAATTATATTCACAATATTCTCTTGATAAAATTTGACCATATAAATTCCAGCATCCCTGTACTGCCCCAATATATTTATGCGGTTTTCCTTCAATATCATCCACCAAAGCACCACAGCCGTAACAATTTATTTTGCCAACTTCTACTACTTCCTTCTCCGTGTCCCCCGTGTTCTTCACTCCGTGCACTCCGTGTAAAATTCTTGGTTCGTGCCGTCTCCGGTCAGTTCGAGGGTCACGCCCGCAGGTACGGTGAGGTCTCTTTGCGCGTTGACGTGGCGGGTGAGGGTCAGTATAACCGCGATGGTTACGCGAAAGAGGGTTTTCATCGGTAAACTCCATAGAATCGTAATATCCGCCATTTTATCAGGCTTGGGCGGCTTTTTCCAGCGGATTTTTATTCGTGGCGAGGGTTTAATTCCCATTGCCCGCTACGCACCTGCTAGCGGGTGCAGCCTCTGGGGCGGTTATAAAGGAATTAAACCCGAGTCCAATACCTAATGAGAACAAAAACCACGTCCCTTTAGGGCGGGGTTTTTGATTACGAATGTCATGTTTCTTCACGAAAAGACAAGCAAAACCGCGAGTCCATGCAGTATAGGTGGTATGAAGAAGCATAAGAAATCGCCAAAGAAATTGGCGTCGTCAACAAAGTTGACGCGGACATCGAAGTCGAAGACCTCTATCAAGGAAGACACCGGGAAATTTCGCCAACGAGTTGGCGGGCTAGAAGCGGCCAAGCTTATATTTGGCAGTATTTACCTTGGCGGCGTCTTGCGTGGTGAATTGCCTAATGCTATGCTGATTATAGGCGGATCAGTGATGGCCTTTGTGCTGGGCGTAATCGGCCTCAATCTGGCGAAAAAAAAAGAAAGACGGGGACGACCCGCCAATAAGCCCGACGCACGATTCCGCCGTAAAAAAGGAGTAGGAAACAAAAGAAGATAAAAAACTTGAAATCAAGCAATTAAAAGGAAAATATACAAAATACGCCCACCGGCTTTTTATCAATGAAACACCATTATTAATTTTTAACCAAAATACCCAATGGAAAATAGAGGTTACTACAAGGGTTATTGGAGAATGGTGGAGAAAATCACGCACCCGGCTTCGAATAATAGCGATACAGTTACTGGACATTATTGTCGTAAAGAAACAGCCGGACAGGTATTTTGTGTACTATTTTGGCGCGGTTAGGCAAGACGATAAATAAAAAAAACCGCGATAATGAGTATTCAAGCTAGCCCTTCCGGGTGTACCGACCTCAATATCACGGTTTCCGGCTACCGTCTATCTATATTATCATAATCAGGCGGTTTATAGCCATAGCGTATTCCCCAATACACTGATAGTATCATTTTAAACCTTATAATGACAAGTTGCTAAAAAAGAGGCTGGCATCATTTAATTAAATGCTATATAATACAGGAATGCCAAAAACAAAAACCAGAATTGCCTGCCTGTTTTTAACCGTCGTGCTGCTGGCGCTTTCAGCCGGCGGGGCGAGCACACAGGAAGCCAGCAATGCCGTAATCAACGCCCCTGTCGGGGGCAGCATCGCGCAGATCGTCGCGTTTTACAATCAATCCGCCAACGCGGTAAAAGCCACTGAAAGGATTACCGTCGTAAAGCATGAAGTGCGTGAAGTGGAAATGGAGATACCATTCCTTTTGAGGGCGCTCATGCCCAGAAATGCGGCTGAGTATTTCCCCAGCAAAAATACAACGATAATGGAAACTTTCGTAAACGGGGAAGGCACGAATGACGCCGCGCGCATGCTCACCGGTTTTTTACCCGTCAACGGAAAAATCTTTGTCAGCCAACTGAGAGCCTCCCATGTGCAAAGCGCCAACTGCGTGAAGCTGGGCAATGACTGGATCGTCACGATCATGCTGAAAGACGAACCCCTTGATACCATACTCAATAATACAAGGGATTATGAGAATATGTCCGAGGCGGAACGTGAAAATCTCATGGACAGTTTTTTGGCGGAATCAGGTTACGGCTCCAGCATGGAATTAATGACGATGGAAAGTGAAAGGGAGGATACGCAACGGCAGCCCAGCAATATTGACATTAGGCTCCTGAAATATGAAGGGGGATTCCAGAACGGCAGGATCGTCGCAGCCATCAATCAGGAAGGCCGTATGACCTCGCTTAACCATTCCTACAATATGAACATGAACATCAGCTTCCTGTTGATGAAGATGAAAATGAACAGCTCGCTGAAGCAGGACTATCAGTTTATTTATCCCGCCGGTTGATGGAGAGAGGCTATGCAAAAAATCTACAGGCTTAAGTACGACAAGCCCGCCCCGAACAGGAGCAGGGCATCGGACAAGCCTGACGCGAAAGATCCCGACTGGGAGGAATGGTCGCTGCCGCTGGGCTGCGGGCATTTCGGCGTGAACATCTTCGGGCGGCCCGATGTCGAACGTATGCAGGTGACGGAAGTCTCGCTGACGCGGCCGTATCCCTACGGCGTGAATAACTTTGCCGAAGTGTACCTTGATTTCGGCCACTCTGAGGATGAGGTGACGGATTACTGCCGCGATCTCGTGCTGAACGACGCGACGGCCCATGTCCGCTACGATTATGGGGGCGTTAGCTATGAGCGGGAATATTTTACTTCGTACCCCGACGGCGTTCTCGCGGTTAAACTGACGGCTTCCCGAAAAGGCGGCGTCTTTTTTGCCCTGACCGCGAAGATTCCCTATTTAAGGCCGCCAGGGGAGGATCAAACCGCTCACGATACCGCGCATTACAAAGGCGGTATTTTTATGGGCAAGTCGGGAGCGGTAGCGGCTGACGGCAACAGGATAACCCTTTCGGGTGAACTGGAGCATTACGGCGTTTTATACGAAGGCCAGATACTGGTTATAAATGAGGGAGGGACGGTGAGCGCCAAAGAAGGCAGGCTTCGCGTTGACACCGCCGACAGCGTTGTTATTTTGATGGCGGTTGGCACCAATTACGTACTAACGGAGAACGTGTACCTTGAAGAGGACCGCACGAAGAAGCTCGCCGGGAACGCGCATCCGCACAAACGCATAACGGAAACAATTGAGAAAGCGGCTGCCCTGGGTTACGAGGAACTCAGGCGACGCCACACTGCGGACTATGGCGCTTTTTTCAGCAGGGTTCATCTGGATTTGGGCGGCGCGGAGGGCAAGCCCACCGACAGCCTTTTGACGGATTACAAAGCGGGTAAGCCCAGCCCATACCTCGAGGAACTCTATTTCCAGTACGGCCGCTATCTCCTGATTTCATCTTCACGAAAAGGAACCCTTCCCGGCAATCTTCAGGGTTTGTGGAACCAGTACGACCGTTCGCCCTGGAGCGCGGGCTATTGGCACAATATCAACATACAGATGAATTACTGGCCAACGTTCACCACAAACCTCGCGGAAATGTTTGAATCTTACGCGGACATGAACAAGGCGTTCAGGAAACTCGCGCAGCGATACGCCGACGAATACCTGGCTCAAATACGGCGGGATAAATCCGCCGAAAATCCCGACGCCGAATACACAGTTCCCGTCGAGGAGAACGGCACGGGGAAAAACGGATGGGCGGTTGGAACCGGCGGATGGCCGTATGCCCTGGACAAACCTGCGCCTAACAGCCATTCCGGCCCCGGGACCGGCGGCCTTACGGCAAAGCTCTTTTGGGATTATTACGATTACACACGCGACAGGGAAATACTGAGCGAAACCGTGTACCCGGTGCTTTCCGGCATGGTTGATTTCCTCTGCAAAACCGTTATCGAAAAAGACGGCCTCTATCTGGCGCATCCCTCATCGTCCCCGGAACAACGTGTAGGAAATAATTATTATCAAACAACGGGCTGCGCCTTCGACCAGCAGATGATATACGAAAACCACCGTGATTGTATCGCCGCTGCCAAAATACTTGGCATTGACGACAAGACGGTACGCACGGCAAAAGAGCAGCTCGATAAGCTCGATCCGGTAATCGTGGGAGAATCCGGCCAGATAAAGGAATACCGCGAGGAGAAAAAATACGGCGAGATAGGCGATCCCCTCCACCGCCATATCTCGCAGCTTGTCGCGCTGTCGCCCGGACAGGCCATCAATCAGGATACTCCCAAATGGCTTGCGGCCGCTAAAATTACGCTAGTCGCAAGGGGCGACAGATCCACCGGCTGGGCCATGGCGCACCGGCTCAACGCCTGGGCGCGGATGAAAGACGGTGAACACGCCTACCTTGTTTTCCAAACACTTTTGCGGAACGGTACGCTCAACAATCTATGGGACACCCATCCCCCGTTCCAGATTGACGGAAACTACGGCGGAACTGCGGGAGTTGCGGAAATGCTGTTGCAGAGCAATTCGCGGGAAAGCGAGAGTGTCATTGAGCCGCTGCCCGCCCTTCCCGGCGAATGGGCTGCGGGACGTTTTGACGGCCTGGTCGCCAGGGGCAATTTCGTGGTTGGCTGCGAGTGGGAAAACGGGAAACTCCGCACCATGACCATCACCGCAAGACGTGGCGGCACCTGCCGGATACGCTACCCCGGCATTTCCGGCGCAGCCGTTACGTGCAACGACAACGCGGCGGTAACAAAGGACTCAGACGACCTTGTCCTGAATACCACCGAGAACGGCGAATATACTATAAGAATCTGACGTTAATTAGGCGCAATTTGAGAGGTATTGCTTTATAATTAATTATGGACATTCAATCATTGGTAAAGGTCCGACCCGCTGAAAGGCAGATCGCGTGGCAGGAACTTGGATTTACGGCATTTTTACATTTTGGAATAAATACGTTTACAAACCGCGAATGGGGTGCGGGGGATGAAAGCCCTTCGCTTTTTAACCCTTCGCGGCTTGATACGGATCAATGGTGCGCCGTCCTCAAGTCCGCCGGGATCAGGGCCTGTATACTGACGGCAAAGCACCACGACGGGTTCTGCCTTTTTGACTCGGCTTATACAAAGCATGGCGTGATGTCCTCCCCCTGCCAAATTGATGTTGCAGCTTCGCTTTCGGCCTCATGCGAAAAATACGGGCTCAAACTGGGACTTTACCTTTCACCCTGGGACAGGCATGAGGGCTGCTACGGAAGCGGAAAAGAGTACAACGACTTTTTCTGCGGCCAGCTCGAGGAGATTCTAACGCATTACGGTAAGCTCTATTCGGTTTGGTTTGACGGCGCTTGCGGCGAAGGACCCAACGGGAAAAAACAGCTTTACGACTGGGACAGGTATTATGGACTTGTACGCCGCCTGCAACCGGATGCGGTTATTTCCAGCGTGGGACCGGATGTGCGCTGGGTCGGCAATGAGGTGGGCGCGACGCGGCAGTCGGAGTGGAGCGTCGTCCCTTCCTGGCTTCAGGATGTCCACAAGATCGTGGAAGAGTCACAGCAAGAAGACGACACGAAATTCAGGGAACGGACGATCCAGCGCGATGATCTGGGCAGCCGCAAAGCCCTGGAAAATGAGACAGACCTCGTGTGGTACCCGGCGGAGGTCGACGTCTCCATAAGACCGGGCTGGTTCTATCACGAAGATGAAGACGACAAGCTGAAACCCCTCGAAACCCTGCTGCGTTTTTACGAAACAGCCGTTGGAGGAAACGCGGTACTGCTCCTGAATGTTCCGCCTGACAGGGAAGGCCGGATCCACGAAACAGATTGCCGCCGCCTCGCAGAACTGGGAGATGCGATCAGAAGCATTTTCGGAACGAACCTTCTTGAAGATGCGTCTGTTTCAGCAGATATAGAAGACGGCGCACACCCCGCCGCGAATATCCTGAAAGACGACGAAACCTGGTGGCGACCGGAAGGAGAGAACATCGCATCAGAAGGATGCGGGGCGGAAATTGAAATCAAACTGCACCGTTATACGAAAATAACGCATATCGAATTGCGGGAACAGATTCGGGAGAGCCAACGAATCGAGGCGTTTTCGGTTTATGCTGAGACAGGAAACGGAAGGGAGAAAATTTACGAAGGCACGACGGTTGGTTTCAGGAAAATATGCCGCTTCAAACCGGTGGAAACGGATCGTTTACACATAACGATTGAACGGAGCCGCATATACCCTACTCTGCGTTTCGCGGGCGCATATGCGGAGCCAGTGTTCACTGCCTGACTGGAACCTTCTTTCCGCATAACGCGCAGAAGTAAGCCGGTTTGCCGTTTTCTGTCCTGAGCGAAAGCCCCGATGTGTCTGTTTGATAACCCATGCGGCTGATGAGGGTTTTCCCGCAAGAGGGGCAGATGGTGTCGTTGAAGCCTGGCTCGCCCGGCGGCGGCGCGATGTTACCGGTGTAGACGAAGGCGAGTTTTTCCCTGGCCCGCCTTACCGCGTCGATGAGGGCTTGGGGAATCGTCGCGGCTTTGTCCCATTTATAGGCCGGGTGGCAGGCGGACAGATGCCAGGGAACGGCGCTTCCTCCTGTCTGGAGTTCCGCGATGAAGTCCCGGCATTTGTCGAGCTCGGCTTTGCCATCGTTGAGGCCGGGTACTACGAGGGTCGTGATTTCAATGTGCACTCCCCTTTCAACGGCCGCCCGTATGAAATTCGTAACCGTTGGGAGATCTCCTCCCAAAACCTCCGCATAAGTTTTTTCGGAAAAACATTTAAGGTCGATATTGGCGGCATCGCATAACGCAAGCACTTCCGCCGCGACTTCGGCCTTGACGCAGCCGTTGCTCACAAGCACGTTTGCGATCCCGGCTTTGCGCGCTTCCGCCATGCAGTCAAGGAGAAACTCGATATGCACGAGGGGCTCCGAATACGTGTAGGCAATCGAAGATTGCGCCTTTGCGATGAGCTTCTCCGGGGAGTAGGTGCTGCCCGGCACATCGGTACTCTGGGAGATTTGCCAGTTCTGGCAGAAAGGGCAATGGAGATTGCAGCCCGCGAATCCCGCCGAAAGGATCTCCGTACCGGGCCTGAAATGGTAGAGGGGCTTTTTCTCAATGGGATCCATCGCAAGGCCGGTAACGAACCCGTAAAAAGGAATGTCCGGCTTCCCTTTCGAGTTATACCGTACACGGCAGCTACCCGCTTTACCGGGAGCGAGAACACAGCCCCTTGGACAGAGGCCGCATTTAACCTGCCCTTCCGGCAGCGAAGCGAAGAAGCGTGGGTTACTCACGTTGATGCTAAACGCGGGCCGGACGGACCGAAGAAGGACCGCCGCCGCCTGCGCTTTTTGTAAAGCTCTCCTTTTGCTGGCGGCGCAGTTCCAGGAAGTGAACGGAATCATCCACCTCAAAAGGCTCCAGAAGCATCCCGTGGGCACCCCGGCGCACCCAGAGTTTCACCAACGGAATCCCCTCGCCTTTTTCGGTAACCACCTGGGGAAGATCCTCGGCAAAAAGCACATCGTCAATTTTGAATTCCAGCACCGCCGGGCTTTCTCCCAGGGGATCGTAGACCAGGATGAGTTTGTTTTTGTCAGTCGGGTGCTGTTGGGGATAGCCGGTAAAAGCGACTCCGTCCCTGGGGTGGCCCTTTGTATACCTCGCGATCTTGTTGGACGGCAGGTATTCAAGGAAACTGCCCATGAAAGGTATTTCTGAAATGCCCATGTTTTTCCTCTATTAAAATATAACCTTTTGCCCGCCGCAATGCAATAAGATAAGGGATTGGGGACTGGAGGCGTTGTTTGTTATCTGATTGAAAAACCCCATATATGAGGTTAGGATGAGTAAAGGAGAGGTTTTTTGAGCGGGGCGTATATTTTCCAGGGCAATTCCCTCGTCGTTCCATACGATACTCCGGATTCAGAATTTCAGGAAGAGATTGACCGTGAATTGATAGAACCGGCGAAAGACGGCTTTCGTCAATTGGACGATTGTCTCATCCCCCCCCTGGATGGGCGCGACGGTATCCGCTTCATCACCATTTCCGAAGGGGAACTCCCGCCGGGGTGGAAAGCCATCCCCATGCGCCAGGCGTTAAATGTTATGACCGGCGGGGGCGTCGCCGCGGGCAGGGGCATGGTCGGCAGGATCCTCCGCTCCTACCACGTCAGCCTTTGGCGGGGCGAATCCCGCTTCTGCGGCAGTTGCGGGGCGGCGAACAGGGACGCGGACTCGGGGGAACTGGCGCGGCAGTGCCCAGCCTGCGGGAGGATTGAGTTCCCCCGGATTTCCCCGGCGGTGATCTTTATCATCACCAACGACAGGGGAGAGGCGCTGCTGGCACATAACAAGAAATTCGTCCCCGGCGTCTACAGCCTTATCGCCGGTTTTAACGAGGCGGGGGAGAGCCTTGAGGACACCATCGCGAGGGAAGCGAAAGAAGAGGTAAACCTTGAAGTGACCGATATACGCTATGTCCGCTCACAGCCGTGGCCCTTCCCCAATTCCCTCATGCTGGGATTTTCCGCCAGGTATAAGGCCGGGGAACTCAGGCCCGACGGAACCGAAATCGAGGACGCCCAATGGTTCTCCAGGGACGCCCTGCCAGCCCTGCCTGGCAGCGCGTCAATATCGCGCTACCTCATCGAGTTATGGCGCGAGGGGAAACTATAATGGGCGTGTTGTCCTTTCGATGACCGTTATGTGCCACTGGCCTTTTTCAAAAGCGAGGGTCAGCCTGTCCCTCGTGACAGTGCCTTCGGGCGGAATTGGGACATACTCGTCCGGTTCCGGAGATGAACTGCCTTCATCGGAATCGTTAATGGAGTACTCGCCCGGTATCCAGAGTATGTAATTCGCTTCAAAACTCGCCTCTGTTTCGCCTACCGAAAGAACGCCGATGCTCAATCCCGATATGCCAAAGACAGTATCGTATGTGACGGGCCGTCCGGCATCAACCCATCGCTGGGCGTTCAAATAAGCGTCCCGCATTTCATAGCCCTGGCGTACCCTGGTGACGACGAAAAAATTTACTACCATGTTGATGTCGTCCCTGCCCGCCCTTCCGGTAACACAGGCTTCCATCATGGTACTATCCAACTCACCGATAGCGGCGTAGTAGGCTTGCACGACCTCGACGGGATTCATGCCTTTTGTAGTGGGAAGCTCCATCTGCCGTCGGACTATTCCAACGATAATGAAGATCAGGGCGACAAAGGCGGCAAGCGAAATAACTACCGCGGCTTTGTAACGGACGAGGAATCGCCGCGCATTCACGGCGGAAGAGCTCTTTTTAACGTAGCGTTCATGTTCGGCGCGAATCTTTGAAAGCTCTTCATCGCCGAGCGAATTAACCCAGGAAGATACCTTCCTTGAATACGGGGGCCCCAAGACTTTGGCAACATGATCCGGCGTGGGACGAATCACGGTCTCTTTGCTTTTCGCCGTCGCCTTCATTGCGCCTGAAATGAGAGCGGACATTTCCGCGGAGAGTCCCGGCCTCTCCAAGTTAGGCGGAATAAAGACCCCCTCGCGGATGTCCTGGCGCTGCACATCCTGGTCATCCCGTTTAAACGGGGGGCGGCCGCAAAAAACATGGTAGAGCATTGCGCCTGCGATAAAAGAAACAGCTTCATCCCCTTTCAGGTCGGGATGATAAAAGCGTCCAGCTTCGAGTAACGCCTTGTCCCCTGCCGCGTCCAGGGTACGCTTTAAAAGACGGGCCGGCGGGAAAAAAACGGTCCCCACCGGGTACTTGTTTTTCGTAGGCCCCGTGACGATGAAGGCCCCGGAAGCGCCGGGAAAGGAGGCGTCGTCAAGCTTATTCCCCATCACCGCCGCAGCCCTCAGCCAGAAGCGGATAGCTTCTAACGCTTCGTCCTTGCGATCTTCCCCGTCTATGAGCGCGGCGAGTTCTTCACCGGGGAAGTCCGGCCCCCAGATGACCATGGTTTCCCCTGAATGAGGACCGGCTTTTGTCGGCACAAATTCCGTCACGCCGCCGGGTTGCCAGGACTCAACGGTGCCGTCAGGGTAGATGATTGCGCCCTGCTGGGTAATGCAGTCCGCCATCTTTGCCTGGCCAAACGAACGGGGATCAAGACAGGTGTCAAAACCCAGAACCTGCTTTCCGTCCAGTTCAAAGCTGAAAATATTTTTGTTCAAGCTTTATCACTGCCCCCTTATGGAATAAAGGTACCTGAAATAATCCATGTCGGTCGAAAGTGTCTTGTCAAAGCCGGGAATGGTTGCGCGGTACGATTCAATCGCGCGCCAGAAATCGAAGAAGTCCCGGTCCTGGCTATAGGCTTCGGCGTAGATCCTCGCGGCCTCGGCGTCCGCCTCGCCCCTGATGGATTCGGCTTCCCTGTAGGCGGCGGACATAATCGTCATCCGCTCCCGCTCCATTTGCCCCAGGATGTCGGCCTTCCTTCCCTCCCCTTCTGATCTGATGGCCTGCGCGATCTGGTTCCTTTCCTTTATCATCCTCGCGTATACGCTTTCGGTAAGCTCGTCGCTGTAGCGTATCTGGCGCGTAACAACGTCGATAAGCTCGATTCCGTACTCGGGAACCATGCGCCGCGACCTTGCGAGGATCTCTTCGGCGAGCTGCCTGCGGCCCCTGGAAATGGGCTCGTAATTAACCTCGGTCTGGATCGATGAAGTGACGATGCCGGGATCAATATCGCCCCCCAGTCCCAGATCGTCGAGGCTTGCCTGCCTTTCCATTATGAGATTGGAATTTCGCACGGACTCGTTAAAATAGTTTTCCACCACTACGGTCTTGACTTCCGAATCTATTACCTCCCCAAGTTTTTCGTACGCCCTGTTCACAGTGCCGATGGACTCGTAAAATTTGTGCGGGTCCGAAATTCTCCATCTCGCCGTGACATCCACCTGGATGTACTGTTTCTCGCGTGTCGGAATGCCTTTCTGCTCACCGTTCCACGCCATGATCCGCTTTGGATACCTTACCACTTCGTCAATGAAGGGCACTTTTATGTGCAGCCCCGCATCGGTAACCGTTTTGGTGATCCTGCCCATTTGCACAATCACCGCCTGTTCGCCCTCGTCGATCACATAGAAAGGACCCATAACGAAAACGGCAATAACTATGACAGTTAGAATGATCAAAGTCCTGATGGTTTTTCTCATTACCGGCCTCCCTGTGTTATATCCCTGAAGGGAAGGAAATTTTCGAACCTGCGATCGATAAGTGCCGTATTGCTGTTGTCCTTGAACACGTCCTCGATCATCTCGTAGTAGAGCCTCTGGCGCGTAACGTCAGGGGCGCGGCGGTACTCCTCGTAAACCGCGTTGAAACGGGCTACGTCCCCCATCGCGTGGTTTACCCGCTCGGCAGCGTAGCCCTCGGCGACCTGCACGATCCTGTCCGACTCGCCCCTGGTGCGCGGTATCTGTTCGTTATACGCCTGCTGGCCTTCGTTGATAAGCCGGTTCCG
>JGI24698J34947_10001499_pt1 | contig 12351 bp, 6 predicted proteins | sample TergutMp193P3_FD_34947 | JGI IMG/M metagenome (IMG submission 34947)
AAAGGCGCAACCCACTTTACACACTGGTTCCAGCCCATGACCGGCACTACGGCGGAGAAGCACGACAGCTTCATCTCGCCTTCGGGGGACGGCAGGATCATAATGGAATTTTCCGGCAAGGAGCTTGTCCGTGGGGAGCCGGACGCATCCAGCTTCCCGTCCGGCGGGCTGCGCAGTACCTTCGAGGCGAGGGGCTACACGGTTTGGGACACGACCTCGTATGCGTTTATCAAGGACGGGACGCTGTACATTCCCACGGCGTTTTGCTCGTACTCGGGCGAGGCCCTCGACAAGAAGACCCCGCTGCTCCGCTCAATGGAAGCGCTCGACAAGCAGGCGCTGCGGATACTCAAGCTTTTCGGGAACACTACCGCGCGCCAGGTCGCCGCGACGGTGGGCCCCGAGCAGGAATATTTTATTATCGATAAAAAACTTTTCCTGAAACGCCCCGACCTCATCTACACCGGGAGAACCCTGTTTGGGGCGCGCCCGCCCAAGGGGCAGGAACTTGACGACCATTATTTCGGCACCCTCAAGCCACGGGTCTCGGCTTTCATGCATGATCTTGACGAGGAGCTCTGGAAGCTGGGCGTTTACGCCAAAACCAAACACAACGAAGTAGCTCCCGCGCAGCACGAGCTTGCCCCCATTTTCGTGACGACTAACATCGCGACTGACCACAACCAGCTTATGATGGAACTGCTCAAGAGCGTGGCGGACAAGCATGGCCTTGCCTGTCTGCTCCACGAGAAACCATTCGCGGGCGTTAACGGCTCGGGCAAGCACAACAACTGGTCTATCGCTACCGATACCGGGATAAACCTGCTTGAACCCGGTGCGACGCCGTTTGAAAACGCGCAGTTCCTCCTCTTCCTTGTCGCGGTCATCAAGGCGGTGGATGAATACCAGAACCTCCTCCGCGTTTCGGTGGCAAGCGCCGGAAACGACCACAGGCTCGGCGCGAACGAAGCGCCGCCCGCGATTGTGTCCATGTTCCTCGGCGAGGAACTGACGAACATCCTTGAAGCCATTGAGTCCGGTTCCCCCTATAAAAACGATCAAAAGCAGCAGATGGAAATCGGGGTTACGGTCCTTCCGCATTTCCCGAAGGACATGACCGACCGCAACCGCACGTCCCCTATGGCGTTTACCGGCAACAAGTTCGAGTTCCGCATGGTCGGTTCGATGTTCTCCATCTCCGGGCCCAATATTGTGTTAAACACAATTGTCGCGGAGATCTTGAGCCAATTCGCGGACATTCTGGAAAAATCAAAAGACCTTACGGCGGACCTGGCGTCGATTGTAAAGAAAACTTACAGCGCACACAAACGGATCATCTTCAGCGGGAATAACTACGCCGAAGAATGGGCGATTGAAGCGCAGCGGCGCGGGCTGTCAAACCTGAAAACCACCGTGGACACGCTCCCCGAGTATATCTCGAAGAAAAACATTGAGGTACTCACAAAGCACCACGTTTTCACCGAGGCGGAGATCCACTCGCGCTATGAGATTCGCCTTGAGGCTTACTGCAAGACGATCCACATCGAAGCGCTCACAATGGTCGACATTGTCAAGGGCGGGATTATCCCGGCGTGTATAAAATACCAGGACGATTTGTCCAAACTTCTGGACAGGAAAAAGAAGTGCGGCGGATTAGACACGTCCCTTGAAGAAGATTTGCTTGGACGAATCGCGAAACTGTCCGCATCTTTACTGAAGAAGCTGACCGCTCTCGAAAACGCGATTCTGGAAACGAAAGAAGACCGGGAAATTCTGGCGGAGGCAAGTTTTTACCGTGACAAGGTTTGTACGGCCATGTCTGAGCTGCGGCTCATCGTAGACGAACTGGAAACGTTAGTCGCCAAAAAATACTGGCCGCTGCCGTCATACGCGGAGTTGCTCTACAGCGTTATATAGGGTGGCGCAAAGAGTCATAAAAGACGAGATACCGGCAGGCCAGATGGCGATCCTCGCCACGGCAGTTTTAATGAGTACCAATGGTCTATTCATTAAACTGCTGGTCTGGCATCCGGTAGTTATTACATCCCTCCGAAGCCTTTTGGCGGCGGTTTTCCTCTTAATTATCCGCCTTGCCGCTCCGCCTCCAAAAGGTTTCAAAAACCCACCTTTCGCGTTCTGGGCTGCCGGTATTACCTTTTCGGCGACAATGTTCGCCTTCGTAATTGCCAACAAGCTCACCACGGCGGCGAACGCGATCATGCTCCAATACAGTTCCCCGGTTTGGGCGGCGCTTTTGGGTTGGTGGTTGATTAAGGAAAAGCCCCATTGGGAGCACTGGGCGGCGCTTGTCCTTGTCTTCGGTGGTCTTGCGCTATTTTTTCGGGACGGCCTCGGCAGGGGGGCGTTTTTTGGGGACGCCCTGGCTGTTTTCTCGGGGCTTCTTTACGGGATCCAGTCTGTTTTTTTACGCATGATGAAGGACGGAAACCCGCGGGACGCCATGCTTCTCGCCCATGTGATAAGCGCCGTCGCGGGCATACCGTTTGTTTTGATCTATCCGCCTTCAATTACCGTATCTTCATCTCTTTCCATACTTTACATGGGTACCGTTCAGATAGGGCTGGCGTCGCTGCTGTTTGCCTATGGTTTGAAAAGAATCAGCGCAGTACAGGCAATGCTCATCGCAGTGGTGGAACCCATTCTCAATCCTGTCTGGGTAATGGCAATAACCGGGGAGAAACCTTCAGTAACCGCCATTGCCGGCGGCGCGATAATCATTGCGGCGGTTGTTGCCTCTTCCCTCATCGGCAAGCAAAGGGAAGATCGCGCCGTCGCGTTACTTATTAGAAAGCGCAGGGAGGGGCGGGAATAAAGCCATGACGGAAAATACCTTGCGAATTATTGAGGCCATCAAGGCAATTCCCGCCGGCTGCGTCTCGTCCTACGGAAAGGTAGCCCTCGCGGCCGGCCTTCCCAACGGGGCGCGTCAGACCGTCAGGGTTCTCCATTCACTTTCCGAAAAATACGATCTTCCATGGCACAGGGTAATCCGTTCAGACGGCAGCATTGCGCTTGACGGTGACGGAAAGGAACTGCAAATACGGCTTCTCCGTTCCGAGGGGGTAGAAGTTTCGCCTGACGGGTGGATTGACATGAAACGTTTCTGTTATAATATCAAACAGGCGTCACCATAGCTAAAGAAACGGTAGCCTTCCTTAACCGCCTCCCTGTAACTGTCGAGGATAAAATCACGTCCGGCAAAAGCCGATACCAGCATGAGCAGGGTGGAAAGCGGGGTATGGAAATTGGTAAACAACTGGTCAACCACTTTAAATTCAAAGCCCGGATAAATAAAAATTGAGGTACTCCCCTCCCCCCTTTTCAACCTGCCACCGCTTTCCAGCCACGCCGATTCCAGGACACGGCAAGAAGTTGTGCCCACCGCGAGTACCTTCCTCCCTTCGGCTTTCGCCTTTTCTATACTCAAGGCGCTTTCCCCGTCAATGCTGTAGTACTCCGCGTGCATCCTGTGTTCCTCAACGTTCTCCGCTCTGACAGGCAAAAAAGTCCCAAGCCCGACATGAAGCGTAACGAAGGTAATTTCAATCCCGGCGTTTTGCAGCCCTTCAAGCAGCCCCTCCGTAAAATGAAGCCCGGCGGTCGGCGCTGCCGCCGAACCGTGTTCCCTTGCATATACCGTCTGGTACCTTTCAGAATCGTTTTCTGTGTCTTTTCGTTTGATATAGGGAGGCAGGGGAACATATCCGTGTATATCCAGCCATGCGTCGTCTATGGGGCGGTCAAAGCAGAGAAGCAGAGTTCCCTCCCCTTCGGTTGCGTTTGTGACAGGCAGCACCACGGCGCCCACGTCATCAAACACATAACGATCCCCCGGCTTTCGGCGTTTTGAGCGTTTCACGAGAACCTGCCAGGAAAGATCATCGAGCTTTTTCAGTAGAAGAAACTCCGCCGTAGCGCCTGACGCTTCGGACACGCCGGAAAGCCGCGCCTTGCGTACACGGGAATTGTTGAACACGGCGAGGGTCCCTTTTTCAAGCAGCGACGGCAGCTCCGCCACCATCCGGTGTTCCAGACGGCCCCTTCCCCTGTCCATAACCATGAGCCTGCCGAGTCCCCTTTCGGCGGGAGGGTATTGTGCAATCAGGTCATCCGGAAGATCAAAATAAAAATCGTTAGTCTTCATGGAACTAAAAGAGGGAGCCCCCGTTTTCTCCGCCTTTGGAAATCTTTAAATGCTCATAGGCCAATGACGTAACCATTCTGCCGCGGGGGGTGCGCTGAATCAGGCCCGCCTGAATGAGGTACGGTTCGTAATAGTCCTCAAGGGTNTCAACGGACTCCCCGATGGAGATTGCAAGGGTCTCGGCGCCTACGGGTCCGCCATTGTAACGTTCAATAATTATTTTCAAAATCTCCCTGTCGTACCTTTCAAGACCCAGTGAATCAATTTCAAGACGCTCAAGACTCTCTTTCACAACTTTTTTCGTAATCGGGCCTGAGGCGTTATCTGAAAGGATCTGGGCGAAATCCCTGACCCGGCGGAGAAGGCGGTTCACAACCCTTGGCGTTCCCCTGGCGGATTTTGCCAAAAGGGAAGCGGCGTCATCGTCAATGGGGACGCCAAGTATTCCTGCCGAACGCCTGACAATGGCTTCCATGTCCTCGTCAAGGTAAAAAGAAAAGCGGCAGGGAATTCCAAAGCGGCTTATGAGAGGACTCGAAACACTTCCCGCCCTGGTGGTCGCCCCAACAAGGGTAAACGGCTGAATCTGTATGCGCATAGTCCTGGCGCCCGGCCCCTGCCCGATTATCCAGTCAAGCTCAAAATCTTCCATCGCGATATAAAGCATCTCCTCAATCGCCGGTTTAAGGCGGTGAATCTCATCAATGAAGAAGACCGCTTTTTTCTTGAGCGTGGTAAGGATTCCCACAAGGTCTTTGGGCTTTTCCATGGCAGGCGCGGAAGTTACAATAAAATCAGCTTCCAGTTCATTGGCGACCACCTGGGCCAGGGTCGTTTTTCCCAAACCCGGAGGACCAATCAAGAAAAGATGATCGAGGCTCTGATTCCGCGCCCTGGCGGCTTTAATATAAATCGACAGGTTCTCCTTCATGGCCTTCTGGCCCTGGAACTCCGCGAGGGTCCTGGGCCTGAGGGCCGTGTCCCGGCTATCGTCCTCAAGGGGCTTTTCCGGGTGGAGTATACCCCGGGCCGCCGCTCCGTTTTTATCCTTCATAACCACCACACGTTAGTCGCCAGCCTCCCCGGTCGGAGGGGAGAGTTCCTTAAGAACCGCCGCCAATTCAGCTTCAAGAGCTTTCAATTGTTCTTCCGAAGCAAGGTTTTTTCCGTCTTTAAGCCGGTCTTCGACCTCGGCGGCGGCCTTCTCCAAACCGGTTTTGCCGATGTATCCTGAGTTGTTCTTTAAAACGTGCACCAGTTTGTGCGCCTGCTTTACATCGCCTCCTTCAAGGGCTTTGACAATTTCGTCATATTTTTTCTGGTTGTTTCTATGAAACACTATCTGAATATTTTTCCGGTATTCCTCGTCCTCTTTCAACGGCCTGGAAACTTTGTGCGGACTTTGTTCATTCTGGTTGTTCTCCCGCCCGGCGCTACGCTCAAGCGGCTTGAAATATTTCAGCAGGCAACGCCACAGCTCCTGTGAAGTAAACGGCTTGCCGACACAGTCAACCATGCCGGCAAGTTTGTAGGTTTCCCGGTCATCGGACATTATATTCGCGGTCATGGCTACTATCGGAACGCTTGTCTCAAATTCGAGTATTTTTTTTGCCGCTTCAAGCCCGTCCATCACGGGCATGTGCATATCCATAAATATCAAGTCAAACTGTTTTTTGCCTTCCTGTACCCTGTTTTGAACCATCTCCACGCCTATCTTGCCATTCTCCGCCACTATGGTTTTAAGGCCCACTCTCGCAAGGTGTTCACAGATAACATTCTGGTTCATGGCGTTGTCCTCGCAGAGCAGAACCTCGCCCTCGAATGTGGGTCTTTCAATTTCATTGAGCGCCAGCTCTTTCTCCTGCACATAATCATCGTCCACATCAATTGTATCAAACGTCAGCTCAAAGCTGAAATTACTGCCGACGCCGGGAGCGCTTTCAACCGAAAGCTGCCCGCCCATCATTTCTACAATATTCCTGGTAATTGTCAGCCCCAGGCCCGTGCCGCCATATTTGCGCGTCGTTCCGGTTTCAGCCTGCGTAAACGGTTCGAATATTTTTTCAATCTGATCCTGTGACATGCCGATGCCGGAGTCTTTTACCTCAAAATTTATCGTGATGCTCGTATCGGTCTTTTGCCGCATATCCGCGCGAAGTTTGACCATACCTGTATTCGTGAACTTTACGGCGTTGGAAAGAAGGTTCACAAGCACCTGACGCAGCCTTGTGGGATCGCCCAACGGTCTTTTGCCCATGCTCGGCTCGGCGTAAAAGTACAGGGTGATTCCCTTCTCATCGGCTTTCGGCAAAATTAAATTCCGGCAGCTTGTGAATAATTCGTGAATATCAAAAGGAATTTTTTCCAGTTCCATTTTTCCCGATTCAACTTTGGAAAGATCAAGTACGTCATTTATTATCCGCAACAGTCCTTCCGCGTTATCGAAAATTTTGGTAAGGTAGTTCTTNGTCTTTGAGGAAACATCACCGTCAAGCGCCAATTCCGAAAAACCAATGATGCTGTTCAGGGGNGTCCTTATCTCGTGGCTCATGTTCGCGAGGAAAGCGGACTTGGCGCGGTTTGCCGCCTGCGCCTCCTTCAGTGCCGCTTCCAGATCCGCCTGCAGGCTTATCAATTCCGTGATATCGTCCACGCTGCCGACCACATCGGTCACGGCGCCGGAGTCGTCGTAAATAGGGGTGGTTTGGGCGCGGAAGAGCTTGCCGTCGATTTCGGAAATCCAGTTCTGTGACCCTTCGGTAAACGTCTTGGCGACGCGTTCTATGATATCCAGGTGCCTGTTCTTTTTGCGGGCGGCGTCAAGCGGTTTCCCTTCAATGAAATCACTTTTCACCCCAATCTTGTTCAGGTAAAGGCCGTTAAACAGCGTTATTATGTTATTTTTATTTACATTCCAGATAATGCCCCCGTAATTGGCGATTACCGCCTGTAGTTGGGCTGTAGCGTGTTCGATCTCGTTCATCATCCGCTTGTATTCACGCAAATCCCGGATATACCCCGCGACGGCCTCACCTTCCCCGTAGTTGACACGAACGAGGGTCACTTCCGCCGGTAACGGCGTTCCGTCTAACGTTTGATGCGCCCATTCAAAAACACACTGCCCGCGTTCATACGCTTCTTCTATATACTTGAGTGCCTTTTCCGATGAAAGCTGTCCGTCGCCCTGATACTCAGGCGACAGTTCGAAAAACTTGTCTATAAATTCCTGTTTGCTGTTTAACTGGAAAAATTCTATGCTCTTTTCATTACAGTCATATACTCCCTCAAACACATCACGAATATATTTTTTTTGCCACAAGAAACAAGCCATAGGTGTCGCGTTCAGCATAAGATTGGCGTGTTCATGGGCCTCGTTAATGGCGGCCGCCTGGACATTGCGGTTGATGGCGCTGGCAATTATCAGGCTTCCCGAGCGCAGGATATCTATATCGTCCCTGTACGGGACGCGCTCCTCATGGCAATTTTCAAAACTGACAAAACCCCAGAACTGCCCGTGTAAATGTACCGGAATCGCCAAAACCGATACTACGTCAACCGACGCGAGCCATTTCCGCTCACTGTCCGGCATATTGCTGACAAGGTCGCGTATGCATTCATCCCGTTGAAAGTTTTTCAGCCACTCAGGGGCGCATTTTTCATACGAAAAGGCAGTATCCAAATTGTATGGGCTTTCCTGCGGCTCTCTGTCACTCATCCATTGATATAATCGTACAAAGTGAAGGATGCCGTCCCTCATCTCGTTACGCCAAATATAGATACGATCCACATCCATGCAGGCAGCCATGAGCGAAAGACATTCAGGCAGCGAAGCTTCAAATACAAACTCGTCCTCCGCGCCGAAAAGAACCGCCGCCATTGTATTTACGGCGTTTAAAATCCGCGCCTGCCGCCCGCGTTCTTCGACAATGCTCAACAGTTTCGCGTTATACTCGTTGAGCCACTTCCACGTATCAAGCGTCGTCCGCGCCAATTCGCCGATTTCATCATCGCGGTCGGAGCCGTAGATTTCCCTGCTGTCGAAATCGGCGTCGTATACGCTGCGGGTGAGCTGGTTAAGCGGAGAGAGCGCAAGCCTGCGGACAAGCGTGGTACTTATTGCCGCGTAAAGCATAAACGCAGACATGATAATGATTAGGGTCGGCAAGAGGCGCGTGACACCGAACAGGGACCGGCTGTTATAAAAAGTGACCGCCAGCCAGTTGGTCCCCGAAATATGGGCGATTGACAGGTACTGGTAGAGACCGCCTGAATGGTTTATGACTTCCGGCTCAATGCGCAGACTCTGGTGGACGCCAAGGTTTCCAAGGTATTTGTTTATCGCCGAAACGAAAACCGGATCCTGATTGACATCCAGTATATGGCGTTCTTCTTCGCTTTCAAGAAGTGAAATCTCGTCGTAAACGGCGGCGGAAACGGATTCGGAACTGTCCATTTGAATGATTCCGTTTTCGTTGACAATGTACCCGATGACATTACGGCTGTTATAACGGCCGAACAATTCTTCAAATATTTCGTCTACCTGAAACGCGGAACAGAATACGCCCACGGCGTTTCCATTTTCCATAACCCTGTAATTGATCCACAGGCGGCGCGTTTTTGTAATCCTGTCAACATCTATGTTCAGTTCATAATCATTCACGGAGTTTATACAGACAAAATACCAATTGTCATAGGGAAGATTGGGATCGAGCACGTTGAAGGGCGTGAAATCCTCAAAGGCAGCGCCTGGCTCAACCGAATATTCGTTCAGTGACCCGTGAATACCAAAATACACGCTTTCGATCTTAAGCATATCGGCATATTCCATCATCTCCCTGTAGGCCGCGGCCTTTTTTTCCGGATTATCCTCGTCGGCAAACCATGCGGCAATTTCCCTGGAAAGGGCGGCGCTCTGTACAATGGCAATCTCTTTACTTAAATACGAGCCCAATACTTCCGCCACTTCCACGGAGTAAAAACGCGCGAAATCCCTGGACGTTTCCCCCGTAATACCGGCTATCATAACGGCGCTCAGCGTGGTTACAATAAGCAAAATGAGAGCCAGGAAGAGTATATTAATTTTAAGAAAACGCGAGGCGATCTTGCTCTTTCCATGTCTATGCGCTGAAGACTGCATTAAATGCGATTTTACATTATATAAGAAAAAAAGGGAATAAGGGAGTAAACCTACTTCATCCTTCCCCTTGTCCCCTTGTCCCCTTGTCCCCTTGTCCCCTTGTCCCCTATAATATGGGCAAGGAACCATGGAGATAAAATGGAAGAGCGCTCCTGTCGTATATTTCTGGTTGATGATAACCCCATAAACCTGAACGCGGGGAAAGCCGTTTTACAGGATAAATATACCGTAGTTACCATCCCCTCTGGAGACAAACTCCTGCTCCTCCTCCAGAAGATCACGCCGGACTTGATACTCCTTGACGTGGAAATGCCCGGCATGAGCGGGTATGACGTGATAAAGGAACTAAAGGCCAATCCCCAAACAGCGGAAATCCCCGTGATTTTTGTAACAGGAAAAAGCGAAGTCGAAGACGAGTTCATGGGACTTTCCCTTGGCGCGGTGGATTACATAGCCAAGCCTTTTTCACCCCCGCTTTTGCTCAAGCGGATAGAGCTGCACCTCTTGTTACAGTCGCAGAAGAACGAGCTGCGCAGGTTTAATGAAAATCTTGTGTCGATGGTTAAGGAACGGACAAACGAAATTGCCATGCTCCAGAATGCCATCATTGTCTGGGCAGCGGAGATGGTTGAGTATCGGGACGAAGAAACCGGCCAGCACATAGAGCGTGTCCAGGAATACCTGGAAATACTGTTCAACTCAATGAAGAAAACCGAACTCTACGCCGCCGAGCTGGCCACCTGGGACATTGACGCATTCTTGAAATCAGCTTCCCTCCATGACGTGGGCAAAATAAAGATACGCGATGACATTTTGCTGAAAAGGGGGCGTCTCTCAGATGATGAATTTGCCAACATGAAGCTTCACGCCTCATACGGAAAAATGCTGCTCGAAAGCCTCCAGGATAAAGTGCCCAACCAGACCTTTCTGGATTATGCGAAAACCATGGCATACATGCACCACGAAAAATGGGACGGCTCCGGTTATCCTGAACGCATGAAAGGCCCGAGTATTCCCCTGCAGGCGCGCATGATGGCCCTGGTGGATGTGTACGAAGCGCTGGTTTCCGAACGTTCCTACAAAAAGGCTTTTTCACACACGGAAGCAATGCGTATCATTTCAGAAGGCCGCGGAACCCACTTTGACCCCGATCTGACGGATCTGTTTGTGAGTTTATCCGAAGAACTTGGTGAAGTGACAGAAGCGGGGAAAAAATGAAAGCTCAGGATAATTATATAAAGCAGGTCATCGACACTACGGACGATATGTTTGTATTGTTTAACCGCGAAAAGGAAATTATCTATTGCAGCGACAATTTCGTACGCCTCGCGGCGCTCGAGGATTCGGGCGAAATTATCGGCAAACACCTGGGCGCGTTACACGAAATACTTCCTGACAGGGATTATGCCAAACGCAGCCTTGACCGGTTTACGGATACTATATTGACGGATGATCCAATCATTGTAGACGATGTCATCAAATGGCCGGCGGAGGGAACGCGTTATTATCGGATAACCCATAAAAGGACACTGGACAAAGACGGCCAATTTGACGGCCTGATCCTCGCCTTGCACGAAATTACCGATGTGCGCTTTGAAGAAGCGGAGCGGCGCCTCAACGATATGATGTCCTCGACCCGGATGCCCTGCCTGGTATGGGATGAAACCGGCAATGTGATTGCGTATAACAGTGAGATAGCCGGCCTTTTCGACGCCCCAAAGGACCTTTCACCGGAAGAGTTCAATATATTCCTGATCGAGCTTCAGCCGGAATACCAGAGCGACGGAACGGAAACCGAAATCCTGATGCAGACATTGATTCGCGAAGCTTTGGAAAAAGGTTTTTCACGGAGCAGCCTCCAGTTAAGAAAACATGACGGGAAGAGCCTTTACTTCGAGGTAACGGCCACCCGTATTTCATGGCCTCCCGGTTACCGCCTGCTTTTATACTTTTATGACTTGACGGGCATAAAAGCGATTCATGGCAGCGCGAGGGAAGACGACGAAGGCATCAGGATGATGCTGGACAGCGCCCCCATGATTTGCCTTCTGCATGATGAGCGTAACAAAGTAATAGACTGCAACGGGATAGCGCTTAACGTATTTGGCGTTCCCGATAAATCCGAATTTATAGGGAACATATATAATTTTTTCCCTGAATTTCAGCCTGACGGTTCCAGAAGCCGTGACAAGGCGAAGGAAATAAGCCGTCAACTGTTTGAGAAGGGCTCTTTGTCCGGTCTAGAGTGGTGGTTTCAGACAGCAAGCGGAGAGCCGCTCCCGGTAGAGGTAACCCTTGTACGAATTCACTGGAAAAACCCCTATAATTATTTATCTTACTCCCGTGATTTACGCGAAATCAAGGCCGGCGAGCAAAGGATGCTGGAGAGCATCGACCTGAACCGAAAGCTGGAGCTGCTTGAGCGTCAAAAGGACGCCGCCCAGGCCGCTTCCGAAGCAAAGAGCCTTTTCCTCGCAAATATGTCGCACGAAATCCGCACGCCGATGAACGCGATTATCGGTATGTCGGAACTGCTGCTTGCCGGAAAAAATCTGGACGAAGAACAACTTCACCATGTCCGGAGTATTCACACATCCGCCACCTTTCTGATGGATATCATAAATGACATCCTGGATTATTCAAAAATACAGGCCGGAAAATTAAGCCTTGTACCCGGACACTACGATTTTCATCTGGTGATTGACAATATCAATTCAATGGTACGCTTTCTCGCCGGAAACAAGGGCATCGCTTTCAACCTCTTCAGGGAGGGTGAAATACCCAAATGCCTGTACGGGGACGATATCCGCCTCAGGCAGGCGCTTTTGAATGTACTCAGCAACGCCGTCAAATTCACCGACAAGGGCCAGGTAACTTTGACCATAGGCGTCTCGGAAGATAATATCAATTTTGAGATCAGCGATACCGGCATAGGCATACGGAAAGACGATATCCCGCTGCTTTTTACCGCGTTCACCCAGACCGATATGCAAAAAAACCGCAGTAAAGAAGGAACCGGACTGGGGCTTGCCATCAGCAAATCGGTGGT
>JGI24698J34947_10001500_pt1 | contig 12346 bp, 10 predicted proteins | sample TergutMp193P3_FD_34947 | JGI IMG/M metagenome (IMG submission 34947)
CTTGACACATCCGGCGGAAACGTGACATACGCCTGCCTTTCCCTCGCCGAAAACCTCGGGGCAAAGCACATAACGCTCTTTGGCGCGGACTTTTCGTACATACGCTGTCAAACCTACGCAAGGGGAACATACATCTATCCATTATTAACGCGAAAGCAAAACCGCCTCTGTCCACTGGAAGCCGGTTTTTCGGCTTTTCTCTACCGTAGCCCCTTCCTGCCCCGCGAAAACATTAATGAAAACGCCGGGTATTTCCAGACGCGCCAGCTTCGTTTTTACCAAAAAAAACTTGAGGAAAAAGTTTCGCGTATGACGGCTGAGGTCTCCTGCGCGCAGGGACTGGGCGTTCCTTTAAATCTGCAAAAAGCAAAGAGCGGCGCTATGGCCGAAATTCCGCACTTTTCCGCCGTGCATGGAGCGGGAAAAACCGCCGCCATTTTTCTTGAACAGTACAGTGACGGCATCGCCTCCATGCCTGAAGCCTGTGAAGGTGAAAACTATATGAAAAAATTAAGCGCCGCCCAGTGGCGGATATTTACCACCCTGCTCCCCTACGCGGCGGCGGTAAAAAAAAGAGAGCCTTCACTTAAACTGAGAGATCTGATTAATGAAACAAAATGCCGCTGCATCGATGAAATCAAACGGGTACTTACCTGCTAAAATCAAGTTCTGCTGAAGTCAAGAATCCTGAAAGCTCAAATAATACCTAGGGCGGTTAACCGGCTCCAAGTTGAGAGAAAAAATTACTTTCGGCAAACCTCATAAGAGAAAGCGCCCTTGATAAAACGGTCTTGAAATCCCGCGGATTCGGCAAAAGCAGTTCAGTATTGATGGCGGCGCTTTTCCCATCCGAAGAAATATAGATCTTTGCGACTTTAGAATGCATATTAATGAAATTGGCGGCGGACAGCGCGTTTTCCGGTAAAAAGTCACCAAGGCTTACCCCTGTATAAATCCTGAAAAACAGAAGGTCATTTTCATCAATTATGATAAAATAATTGTTTCCTGAAACCTTGAAAAGTATATCGCCGTCCTCGTCAATCGAAGGTAAATATCCTTCTTCACGCAGGTATTGCATATACATATTCTGCAGATCATCCCTAGTCCATTCTACTCCTTCCTGCGCCGACACCGGAAAGGCGAAGAAAACCCCAAAAATCAAAATTAACGTAAAAATTTGGGTAAATTTACTCATAAAAACTCCTCAAATATATGAATAAAATCGTCAGGTTTGAAAAAACAACCCTATTTATAGTTTTATCTTTAATTATGCCGTTGTCAAGGTTTGCGCTATTTTTTTCAAATTTTTTATTTACCCAAACGCCATCGCGGCGTATCCGACAAAAGAGTCGGGTTTCTCTTCATCGTCCCGCACGTTTGCGCTGGTCGAGTATTCCAAAAGGCGTGCGCCGCCAAGTCCTTCCTCCTGCGCGAAACCCATCGCGCCCAATACGGCGCCGGCTGAACAGGCGGAAAAGTCCTGTTCTGCGCGAAGAAGAACCTTGCCGCTGTCTCCGGCTTCAACGGCTTTTATAAAGGCAGCGTCGTTTACTTCGCGCACCCAGCGAAGGGCTACTTCTCCCCTTCCCTGCGGCATAAAGCCGTAGTTTACCCCGTAGTGGGTCAAATCGGTAGAAGCTAGGACATTTACTTTCCTGTTTAACTTTGCCGCTTCACGCGAAATGATCTTTCCCGCCTCAAAGGAAGAGTTTTGCGCGCTTAGGCGCAGCCATAAGAGCCGCGCCTGCGGAAAGAAAAAACGCACCATGGGCAAAAGCACTTCGACAGTGTTATCGCGGTATCGATCTTCCTTGCCGCCAATGCTTTTTAGTAAAACGCCGCGAAGTTCCCCGTCTATGGGCATGGGGCCGAAGGGAGTCCTGACCGCGTCTTCCATGGCGAAAAGGGGCGGAGAATCGGACAAATGTCCGCCGATTACAATTACGGTTTCCCCGTCAGGCTGAAGGCAGGCCGCAGCGCGGGCGGCAATACGCCCTGAGTAGTACCAGCCGGCATGCGGAGCTACGGCGGAGCGGGAAAAAGGGCCTTCCTGCCTAAAATCCGATAAAAACCGGCTTACCTCTCCCGGATCACGCGGATACCAGCCGGCGGGCAATGAATATTCTCTCATTTGCATATAATTACCGCCGATAATTATACCAGAGATTTAGAAATGGGAAAACAATCAAAAAACGGAAAATCTGAAAACTCAAGCGTTGGAGCGGTTATTGCCGCAATATGCATAATTATCTATCTTGGAGCGCTGGTTCAGGCGGCTGTCCGGTTTTATTTGAGCATCGAGCAATGCAGGATAAGGGCCGAAAATGAATTTGACGCGATTGTAGAACTGGCTCTGGAAGACGGAAGGCGCGGTTTCAGGGACGAACAATTTATCGAAACCATGAACAACGCGCTTGCGGCAGCCAAAAGCATTGAAGCGCTGATTATCTCCGGTCCCGAAAGCGAAGACGCTTTTGAACGACAGAAGGGATACGCGGTAAACTGGGTAAACAATTCTCCCAGATTTATTGACAGGTGGGGCCTATCAAATAAAAACTACTACAGGCCTCTTCCGATAAACGATTTTCGAAACGCCAATATCAAGGCCGTGGCAAGGGCTTTTGATTACAATGAACTTTCAAAGATTTTAAAAGAAACTCTGTTAATTATTCTGATTGGATTTGCGCTTTCTTTCTTTACCATGTTGGTGCAGCTTCTGGCCGGAACCGGTGCCGGAACCGGCTCGGGAAAATCAAATGAAAAAACGAATCCCGCTATTAATACAGATTCCGAAGGAGACGAACACACAGATATCGAAATTATAGACTCAGAATCCGGGCCGAAGGGTCTTTATTCCGTGCGCAGCAATATAGGATGGGAAGAATACACAAAGGACAGGCTTGATTCTGAATTACACCGATGCTCGGCTAGCGAAAAGGACCTTTCGCTTATATATATGGATTTTACCGGTATTAAAAACGACACAATGTACAGGCAGGCGGCGGAAGAAGCCGTTGCTTTCTATACATCAAGGGATCTTCTCTTTGAATACGGCAAATACGGCATCTGCGCCATACTTCCCGGCGTAAATCTTGAAACAGGCATTTCAAAAGCCGAAAAATTCTACCAGCGGATTTCACAAAAATTTCACGGCGACAGAAACACTTCAAGCCTGCGCATAGGCATTTCATCGCGTTCGGGCAGGCTGCTTAACGCCGACAGGCTGATGAAAGAAGCGACAGAAGCTCTTAACAGGGCAAAGAAAGATCCAAAATCGTCAATAATAGCGTTTAAAAGCGATCTTGACAAATACAGGGCGTTTATTGCTTCTCAAAACTAGCAGGTTCCCTGAAAAGCCGCGGCGAGACCCACGACGGAATTGAATAAATGTAATCGCGTCCAAATACATGCGCGAAGCGGCGCCCCGATTCATCGCCATCGCTGAAACGGATTGTTATTACGCTGCCATTGTCCAATTCAACCGTTACGCGATTTTTACCAAGTTCCGGATCGTCAGCGGAAATACTGTTGTCAAAATTATCACCTTCCGTATTTAAAATTACGCCGATATAATTTTCTATGCTGTTCTGATCGGGATTTTCAATGTCAACTCCCGAAACTATCCATCTCCTGTTTCTGCGGGTAAACACTAAAGTGGCATCTCCGTTGTAAACAGAAAGCCGCTGTACGTTTTTTGCGGACACTTTTCCGTCCTCGCTTTCGGGAATAAGGCGCAGATTATACCAGCTTGAAACAGAACTTGTTAAATATGTTTTTAACAGTTTGTCTCCCGAACGAACCTCGCTTTGAGCGTATCTTCGCACATAAACTTCCTGCCCCGTACTGTCTTCATAACCGGTCAAAAGGTCAAGAAGGATCGAATTTTCTCCATAAACTGTCAGCCTGCCGGCAGTATCCGTATCAAGTCCAAATCGTTCATGAGAAGCCGAACCCGAAGAGCGCACCGGCCAGGGGGCGCGTTTTGTGAAGATGCCGAGAAAATCTTCCACCCTGAGATTGCGCGCCGGATATTCACCTTCGTCATTCAAAACAAACCACCTGTTTTCTCTTTTTACAAGCTCGAAATTCTGACCATCCTCGCTGATGGCAATTCTGTCCGCCCCCAGCGAAAGTTTTGAATCAAGCCAGATCATGGAGGCGTATCTTTCATTGCCCGCGCCGGAATTAATAATAAAACTTCCGGCGTAAAATAAGACAAGGACGGCTATAAGCGAAAGAAGGAAAATAAGGCGGTTTTTATACGTCATCACGGCTCTCCTTTGCGATTGAAATTTCTCTGTTACGCGAACGTGCTTTTCGCCGCGACGCGGCGATTAATCCAGCCGCTATAACAAAAAGCGGAACGATGCCTACGTTGAAAATCTGGGAAAACCTCATCGCGGACAAGCGGCGGCCGGGATCGAGTATTTTGTCAAAGCGTCCCGCCTGCGGCTGCCTGTTGCGGATACCGATAATATCATCGTCGTTAACAAGCCAGTCCGCGACCCGCGTAAGGAAGTCAAGATTTTGCGCGGCCTGTGTCGCGCTTATTAAATTGGTGGTAAAATCGGCTTCCCCTATTACAATTAAACGCGACGGACTCGCTCTCTGCGGCAAATCCGGCAGTTCTTCCTCAGAACCTTCCCTGACAGGTTTTTCCGCTCCCCTAAAAAAACTTGGAAATTCCCCGGCTAAAGAAGCGCCGAGAATCTTCGTCCCCTTTGTTTCCGAGACTTCCAACTCAAGCATGTACATAACCATTGGGTTCGTGTAGAAATTCTCTCTCATAAGCCACGCTTCCTTTGTTGTTGTAAAAAGAGGCGTCGCTTCAACAGCCGGAGATTCATGAAGTTCAAGAGGGCTTGCCCAGTAAAGGTGAAGGCCCGTAAACCCCGAACTTACAGGATGCTGCGGATTTCCGTTTTCTTCCAACACGCTGATCCACAGCGAATAATTACGCGCCCTTCCCGCCTGAACGCCGCCGTAGGGGGTGTTGACCTGGTACGGAAGAGTGAGGGCATTGCGATCCAGAACAAGTTCGGGACGTATTGTAACGCCGTAGGAAGCAATCATATCAAGCAGGCCGTTATCTCTCTGATGCCTTGCCTCAAGGGAACCGTACACGGTATCGACATATACTCCCTTAACGGCAAACATCACCTTTCCGCCAAGTTGTATGTACCTGTCAATCCGGTAAAGCGCCCAATCATCCAAATCCTCAACGCCTCCGATAACAAAGAGCCCCGCAAGAGTGTCGGGAATTTCATCACCTGGGGAAATTACGCGCACCCTGAAACCGGCGTTGCTTAAACTCCTGTTTAGATAGCCGAAATTTTCCTCGTCCCACTGCCTGTAACTGTCGCCGGCAATTACTCCGATCTGCCTCTGGGTATCGGAGGCCATTGCGCGTATTCTTGAGGTAAGATCGTACTCAAGCGTATCTGTGGAAATTACCCACGGAAGCGTTTCAATCCTGTCAAGATATTCGATTACTATCCCAGAAAAGACCGTGATAAAACTCGCCTGATCCTGCTCAACGGTCTGTATCTCCATCGGGAAAAGACCGATTTCTTCCATCATTCTGGAAAGGCCGGCTTTTACCGGATCGCGAACCGTTACGCGAATTTTTCCCCTGGAATACGCGGCGTATTCCCTCAAGGTATCTTCAATCTCGCCGGGCGCGGGAACTACAGTTCTCAATTTATCAGAAAGATAATAGGTGATGTTTACTGGTTCAGGAATTTCCGTGTGAAGGTTACGCGAAACTTTTGAAATGGTGTATGCCTTGTTTTTGGTAAGGTCCAGGCGCAGCCATAAACGTCCGCTAACAAGCAGGGCAAGGATAAAGGCTGTGATGGAAAGGGCCGTAATAATTGTCGTTTGTTTTTTTGTCATATTATCCCCGCTATTTCCATTTCCTGTAAAGGATAACCCGCGTATTTATAAACAAAAACAGCGCGGCGCTCAGCACAAAAAACGCAAGGTCCCTTGAATCAATAAGACCCTTCGTAAAACTGTCAAAGTGATAGGCCAATGAAATAAAATTGATACACTGCGCAAGCCATTGGGGAAGATTGAACGTATACGTTATCTGATTTACGAGCATAACTACCATTAAAATCACCGCGCTTCCAAGAAAACTTCCCGCCTGATTTTTGGATAGGGACGACATAAGCAGTCCGAGGGCTGTCGCGCTTGCGCCTAACAAAAAGGCCCCCAAGTATTCGCAGAAGATGACCCCTCCGTCAAAACGGCCCAACCCCAGAAGACTTAAGGGGAGGGGAATGGTTAATAAGAGCATAACGGTCAGCACCGCAAGGTTAGAGAAAAATTTGCCAAGGACAAGGTCCCACTCTGTAAAGGGCATGGTTAAAAGAAGTTCGACAGTTCCCGTCTTTCTCTCTTCGGCCCAGCTTTTCATGGTAATCACGGGTATTACAAGGATAAAAACAATGGGAAAGGCGGCGAAGTAGGGACGAAGGGTCGCCTGATCCTGGGCGAAATACCGCTGAAAATAAAACAGCCACACAGAACAGAAAACAAGAAAAAATACGGCGGCTCCGTAAAAAGCCGGGGCATACAGGTACTGATAAAGTTCTTTGCGCGCAAGGGTGAGCGCACGATATGGAATAAATTTTTTCATTCACCGCTCTCCTGTGTTTCAATTTTTTTCTCTTCGCCGGTGAGTTTTACAAAGATATCTTCAATGCTGAGTTTTTTGCGGTTCATCTCAAGTATTTTAAAATTAGAGTTTACCGCCCAATCGAAAATACGCTCTCCTTTATTCTGACTGTCTTCATCGGCGGGAATAAAAAANCCTGCTCTGATAAATCCGCCGTCTATTGTTTCAACTAACGCATTGGTAATATTTCCCAAAAGAGACAGTTTGTCTCTTACATGATCCAAGCTTTCGCCTTTTAAAAGAAGCTCCCAGGTGTCGCCTCCCTTCATAGAGCCGGCAATTTCTTCAGGCCGGCCCTGAGCGGCGATGCGTCCGTCGTTTATTATGAGCACCTGCGAGCAGATTGCCTCTACTTCCTGCAGGATGTGCGTGGAAAGGATAACTGTTTTCCGTTTGCCCAGCTCTTTAATAAGGGAGCGTATTTCTATGATCTGGTTCGGGTCAAGGCCGGTTGTAGGCTCGTCAAGTATTAAAATAGGCGGGTCGTGGAGGATAGCCTGGGCGAGGCCGGCTCTTTGACGGTAGCCCTTGGAAAGCGTCTCTATCCTGCGGCCGCGATAGTCGCCCAGGGCGCAGGCTTCGAGGCTTGCGTCAACAGCCGCTCTACGCTGAGACTTTGGAACGGAACGCGCTTCGGCAACGAAGGCGAGGTATTCGTCAACGGTGAGATCTCCGTAGAGAGGCACGTTTTCCGGCAGATAGCCGAGCCGTTTTTTCACTTCCAGCGGCTGTTCGTCAACCGCGATGCCGTCCACAAGCGCCGTCCCGCTTGAGGGAAAATGAAAACCGGTGAGTATTTTCATAATTGTAGTTTTCCCCGCGCCGTTAGGCCCCAGAAAACCCAATACCTGCTGGGAACCTACCGAAAAAGAAACGTCAGTTACCGCCTGAACATTCCCGTAACTTTTTGAAAGGCTGCGCACTTCAATCTTTGCTTGAGCGTCCATTATCGCCGCTCCTCCTCATTTTTTTAACCACGAACCAAACAAACCACACGAACTTTTACTTCGTAAGCTTCTTATTGTTCGTGTGGTTCGTGTCTTTTCGTGGTAAAATTCTTTATAATTAATATCATAATTAATCAACATATTCAATCGGGAAAATTGAGCGATCGCGGGTGAGGACGGTGTCGGGGAAAATTTGACGGGCTTCATCAAGGAGCTTTTTCAGTTCGTATTCGGTGTAGCGCGGGCTGTAGTGGATCAGAGCCAATTTTTTAACGCCGGGAGAAGAAGCGGCGATCTGCGCGGCCTCCCCGGACGTCATGTGCTTTTTGGCGTGGGCGTCCTCTGTTAAATCCCTCGTGAACATTCCCTCGCAGACAAATAGATCCGAGCCGATAACATGGGTCGATATTTCCGGGACGGCAAGGGTGTCGGTGACAAAAGAAAATTTTCTGCCCATGCGCGCAGGGCCCATCACTTCTTCCGGGCGCACTTCCCTGCCGTCTTCAGTTTGAATGGTCTCGCCCTTTTGCAGCCTGCCCCAAAGTTTTCCCATCGGGATATTAAGCGCCTGCGCCTTCCCCGGATGAAACTCGCCGGGACGCATGTCCTCTTCAAGCGCGTAACCGTAACAGGGTTTGGTGTGCGACAGCGGAAAACAGCGCACATGAAAACCGTCACCCTTGTAAACAATGCCGGGAGCGGTAATCTCCTGCACCACTATCTCGTAGTTGATGTACATGTCAAGAACGCGGCGGCTGGTTTCGATATATTCGGCTATGCGCGGCGGCCCTATGATGTAAAGGGGATCGTCCCTGTCCGCCTGCGATGACAGCATCAGAAGGCCGGGAATGCCTGTTACGTGATCGGCGTGGGTATGGCTGATAAAAATGACGGAAATTTTTTTCCACCGCAGGTTAAGCCGCCGCAAAGAGACCTGCGTCCCTTCGCCGCAGTCAAAGAGAAAAAGTTCGCCCTCTCTTCGCAAAAGCACGGAGGTCAAATGCCTGTTCGGAAGCGGCATCATACCGCCGCAGCCGAGAATAAACGCTTCAAGATTCATTTAGAGAAGTATAGCGAAGTAAATAAAATGATTCCAGCCTTGCCTATTGCGCCTCAGGTAAAATAGTGTACTCGCTGATAGATTCACCGCAGACAACCGCCCGGTTACGCCCGCTCTCCTTCGCGTTGTAAAGCTCCTTATCGGCCAGATCGTACAGTTCCTGCGCGGTGGTAGGCGAACCGCACCGTTCAACATATACTCCGATACTTATGGTAACAATCTTCGATACTTTGGATTTTTCATGCGGAATCTTAAGCTCGGCTATCGAACTTATCACATGGGAAAGAACCTGGCTTACATGCGAAGCGTCCTGCTCGAACCAAAGCAGGGCGAACTCTTCACCGCCGACTCTCGCGGCATAAACGCCCATGCTCTCCATGAGGCCGCCCAATACTTTGCCGACGGAACGCAGGCAGCCGTCCCCGGCGGGATGCCCGTAGTGATCGTTAAAATTTTTAAAAAAATCAATATCGCACATGGCCATGCAAAGCCAATCGTCCGAAGTCCTGTAGTTGGTAAGGTATCTGTGAAATGTCTGCATAAAATCCCGCCGGTTTTTCAGCTTTGTCAACTCGTCAATTATACTTTGGTCAAAGTATTTGTTTCGTTCTTCTTCAAGCATTATCGCGCTTAATTCAAGTCCAATCCTGAGTTTTGTGATCTGCCAGTTGAAAAAAATGCTGAAAGCGCCGGCAACCAGCGCGTTTAATATGTCCAAAACAGCGTTATCAATGTCTTTAATAATAATCGTAGAAACAAAAAATACCGCCATAGCGCCTAACGTAAGGAAAAAGTTAAACAAGGGCGGATTTATAAACATAAGAAGGGCGCAGATCAAAAAACACAGGAAAATCGTAGCCGGCTTGTCCGGGCTTGACCAGACGCTTAAATATATGCCAAACAGCATAATGTTCGCGTAAAAGGCGATTATAATAATATAGATAAACCTGTTGTTTTCACTTTCTTTTTGCATTTTGTAATTGGAATAAATGGCAAGAAATAGGGCGATTAAAGCCGAAAACAGATATACACCCGCGGAGAAGAAGTCTCTTTCCGCTATTATTGGATAGAGTGTAAAGGCGCCCGCGATAATTGCCATTGCGGTATTTGTCTGGTACAGGCTACGAAGGTTATTGCTGAATAGATTACCCATCGTTTCTTCATAGCGTTCCTGTCCGAATGTATAATAACGCCAGCGGTATAAAAGACTAATCATATATTATCCATTATGAAATATTATAAACAGGAAAGTGGAAAAATTCAATAGAACATAGGGCACAGACGCAATACGGCGTCTTTCCACTGTTTTCCGCGGTCAAATTCGTTTAAAAACATCTCGAAACTGGCGCATCCGGGGGAAAGAGCGGCAATGTCGCCCTTTTCAACCGTATCAAAAACATGGACAACCGCTTTTTCCAGTTCGTTAAAGGGCCCGCTGTAGGAAATTCCGGCTGTTTTCAGAAGCGGAATGAGTTTTTCGCTGCCGGAACCGGCCAGAAGCACCACTGCCTTTGCCTTACAGGCGGCCTTCACGAGCGGGGAAAAGTCGAGGTTCTTGTCGGTGCCGCCCGTTACAAGGACAAGCGGCGCACAGGCGCTGAGCGCTTCAATACAGGCGGCTGCGGCCTGTGGGATTGTGGCGGCGCTGTCGTTGTAAAAGCGCACTCCCCCTTTTTCATGAAACAATTCAAGGCGGTGTTCAATGCCGGTAAAATCAGATAACGCGCAGTAAATTTCCCGCGCATCGGTTCCCAGGCTGTAAACGGCCAGGCCGTAGACGGCCAGAGCCGCCGCGAGCAGGTTTAATTTCTGATGCTCTCCAGGCACAAGCAGACGATCAGGCACTATCTGTTCACATTGGCCGCCTGTAAGACGCGCCATGCCCTTCCCTTCGCCGTCGATCCAGCCGCCTTCAAGACCGTCTTTCAACGGTGAGCCTGAGTAAACGAGTGGCCGCCCCCTGGTTTCAGCGCGGAAACTCTTTCCCCACGGGCAGTCGCCGGCAATAGTTACGCAGGAGCCGTCCTGTCCCCTGTAAATATTTCTCTTGTCGTCAACGTACTCTTCCATTGACGCATAACGGTCGAGATGATCGGGCATGATGGCTGTAAGAACCGCCGCCTTCGGTTTTAAAAGAGGCGAGCCGTCAGGCGCGAGGCGGCCTTTTAAATCTCCAAGCTGCCAGCTTGAAAGTTCAAGAACAACGTCGTCGCTTTCGCTTAAGCCATCAGGAAAACTTAAAGGGGAGATGGTGATGTTTCCGCCCAGAAACGCCCTGCCGGATTTTTTCGTTTTGTTTAAAATCCAGTAAAGAGCGGCGGAGGTGCAGGATTTTCCCTTGGAGCCGGTAACCGCGAAAAGCCTTGCCCTCGATTCCATGAGAAAAAGCGATATGTCCGTTTCTATCCGTTTCGCGGCTTTCAGGAAGGGGGAGTCCGGCTTTACGCCGGGATTTTTAACCACCATATCGGCCTTTTGAAAATCCTCAATTTCGTGTTTACCCAGCACATAACGCACGGGAGCGCGTCCCAGTTCACGGCAGGCCGCGTCAAGCTGTTCAATCGAGGGCCGCAGGATTTCTTCGGCTCTCAGGTCGGTAACCGTTACATCCGCTCCCCTTTTAAGCAGAAAGAGCGCTGACTGTAATCCCCCGCCGTGAAGGCCAAGGCCCATCACCAATACTTTTTTTCCCGAATAATCCATGATATTGTTAATACCATGCCTAAAGGTAACTGTAAACAGGTAAAGTATGCCGCAGATTGAAATTACAAGCCCCCTTTCAGTACTGGACGACACGGGTCAGCCGCAGAATTTCGGCTGGTCGAGGCAGCCGTGCTTTTTTTACGATCCTGTGCTTGTTTACGCGCCAAGACGCAGGATAACAGAATCGGACAGGTACATCGTACATTCTCCCACTCATCTTGTTATCTTTGAAATCAGGGACGACGGCTGGCTCGGCAATATGTGTATTTCCGTTATTTTATTGCGGGATAAAAAACGATCAACTCAAATTTTTAAAACATTTTTGCCGCTTGGCGTTTATGAATTGCCGACAAGCAGCGTAAGGGGTAATATCCGCTGGCGGAGAAAAAAAGCCCTTCTTGAATTTATCAGCATGGAAAGCGGGGCAAAAATCATCAAGGCCGACATACCAAAATTCGGCCATCACAGAAGCATGCGCGGAGAGCTGGTCTTAAGCGAACCGGAACAATTTTCCGGTATTGACGGATTAGAATCCTCCGCGGAACCTTCCCAGTCGCTTGTTACAAACCAGTGCTGGCGAAACGAGAAAAATTCGTTCAGATACACGCGTTGTTCTCCATGGTACACTGCCGAGGGGGTGATACAATTCGGCAGTTCGGAAATAATCTTTACAAAGGGAAACGGCTGGGGCATTTTTGACTGGAACCGCGGAGTGCGTCCAAGAACCGACGTCTGTTATTGGGCAGCCGCCTGCGGTATGAGCGAAGGCAGGCAGTTAAGTTTTTGCGCGGGTTACAGTCAGGCGGATTCTTCACACGGAACAGAGAATGGCTTTTTTGTAGACGGGGTGCTGCACAAACTCGATCAGATAACCTTTCACATTCCGCTTTCAAATTGGCTTTCTCCCTGGCGCTTTACCAGCAACGACAACCGCATAGAAATGACATTCTACCC
>JGI24698J34947_10001501_pt1 | contig 12345 bp, 10 predicted proteins | sample TergutMp193P3_FD_34947 | JGI IMG/M metagenome (IMG submission 34947)
AGATGCAAAAACCGGTGAAAAAGAATTGTTCTTGAGTGTCATAATAGAAAAGGATAATTATGAAGATAAATCCTATTACTATATTGCCAAAGACCTGGATGTAGTAAAAGCAATTTTTTATAACTATTTTACCCACCATGAACTGCCAAACATGAACTTGTGGACAGATGAGACTGAGGATATCAAAAAAGGCGAGGAGAAAACAACGAGACTTAACATCTTCAGATGGTCATACATACCTACCCGCGCAAACGGCAAGGAAATCTATAAAGGATTTGGATTCAAACATCTTTCTGATGTTACCCAATATTATGTCCATCCCAACAACCAGTCCGAAACAGGGACAACTTCCCTGAGCCAACCCATAGGGGAATCCGTTGTGCTTTTTTTATCACTGTTATCAGCAATAGTAAACGGCAAGGAGACGTTTGGGGATTATTACTATAACGATAGGAAAGACCGTTTCTACTTAAAGTTCAATGTTCCCAATGACTGGCATAATGCCGGGATAGTAGATAAATGCATATTCAGCTATAAGGCTTACCTTGAAGATGATAATATCATTTTTGGCGCTTATAATCAGGAGGATTCCTTGATTAAGGACAAAATTGAACCCCTCGAAAAGCTATACAAATGGCTCCCTTGTTTTGTAATCCTGCTTGCAAGGGAAATGGAATTAAACAGTGATTTTTCTCTATTGGTACATAATTTTATCGAGTCGCCCGCGGCTGATATCTTTGTTAATATCCATGAGGATTTTTACCAAAACCATAAATTCGACCAACACTACCTGGTTTATCGTGAGCCGCCCTTTTTTGACCCTTCAAAATATACCTCTTGCCTCTCAACTTATGAAGCTGTCAGGGAAAACAAGAAAAGGGTTCAGGAAAAACTGGAGGCGGGAATTGTATCCTTCCCATCCGATAGTTTCCAGCAGGAGTATCTCAATTTGATACCCTCTTTGGGCGAGGAATTTGAACTGCAAAAGGAACTCTCAAGCCTTTGTAACGCCGTGCAATCCAGTGACTGCCGGGCTGTGCTTTTTCACGGGCCGGCGGGAACCGGAAAGACCATTGCCTGTAAACTGGTGTGCCAGTCAATTGCCCTGCCCATAATGGATACCGTAAACTGCACTGAAAACCTTGATGAGTTTATCTTGGGGAAATATATCCCCCAGGGTAATAATATCAGCTTTATGGAAAGTTTTGTCACAAAAGCCGTTCGTTTTGGCGGGGCGGTAGTCTTTGAAGAAATCAACTTCGCGAAACCGCAATACCTTGCCTTTCTTAATTCTTTGCTGGATGATAACGGCTTTATCCGCCTTGATTCCGGCGAAGTAGTGAGACGGCATAAAAATTTCCGCTTTTTCGCGACTATGAACCTTGGCTATTTCGGCACGAGGGAATTGAATCAGGCGCTCTTTAACCGTTTTAACGCTGTCATCGAACTTGCGGCATTACCTGACGATTCTATTCGCAAGATGCTCGCAGTCCGTGTTCCTGAATGCATTCCTTTCATCGACAAGATGCTGGGAGTATACCATAAACTCAAAAAGAAAATCGAAAGTGAAGAACTTGAGATAGTAATATCACCGCGAAACCTTGAGAACTGGGCAAGGCTTTCACGGCATGAAGGATTTCTGAAGGCATCAGAGAAAACGATAATTCCCATCGCAAAGAATGATCGGGCTCTTGAAGCCGCCATTAAAGGCATCATTTATCTTTATAAATGGACATGAGGTACAAGAATGTCCTTAACCGCTGAACAGAAAGATATTCTAAAAGCTTTTCAAAGTGATTACATCAGAATAGCGGAAGAGCAATTCGCGCAAATCCTGACTGAAAGGTCTGATGTCAGGCTGTTTTTCATCAATGAAAACATCTGCTTTACCGATGGGAAGAATATAACAATAGACCCGTCCGAGGGGGAACTATTTGTTGACAAAACTGCCTTGATGAACGCTGAAAAACACTTGAACATGAACAACATCATATCAACCGATCCCTGGCTTGCGCTGAAAATGCAAACCAGGGTATCCAACATTCACGAATCGCTTCATATATTGTATACAAATTTTCCCCCGAAATTCCTTAACGACAAACGGGCAAGCAGTGAAATTCGTAAATTGGTTTTGTCTGATATACGGAATATTATAGAAGACGCGTTTATCGAAGCCGCAGGATGCAGCCTTTACGATAATCTTGAGCAATACCTTTTATGGAACCGGATTGCTTTATTCTATACCAAAGCTGAGATTCCCGGTACTCTCGAACAGAAATTTGAGATGGCGGGAATCAAAATTGACTCAAAAGCCGCTTATGAAAGCATTGCACCCCCTGTTGATCAGCTAAATGAACCGTCTACGCAAGACGATGATGCCAAAAAATTTGCAAAACTCATTGTCTATCTTGATTACATGGGTTTTTTTCTATTGTACCCGTTTTTTACTACAGGCGATGCTCCTGAACCTATACTCGAATATGTGGAAAAGACCAAGTGGCTTTTCCTTGAAGGGTCGCAATGCGGCAATGCCGCCGAACGGGAAGAATATGTACTGAAAATATTTGATATTATTGAGCCGCTTGTCCCTGATGATTCAAATCTGGAATTACCTCCTTCTGTTAAGTATCTGCTTGATGATTTAAAGGCAAATAATTCAAATAAGCCTTCCTTTGGTGACAACCTCAGTGAGGGAAGGGAAGCGGTAATTACTCGAAGATTGTTCACAAATGAAAACGGAGAACCGACACAATTCGATTTCTTAAAAGACAAGCTCGAAAAAGACATGGAAACCTTTTTATCAGAAAAAGAAAATTCGCAACAGAAGCAAAAAAATGAACGATACTCAACTATATTTGACTACAATAATTTTGACTGCTCAAACTTGCATAGAAACATTAAACTCGAAGTTATAAAACCAAAAATCAACATGAATTTAAAGAGAGCGTATCAAAACATAGTATCGAAATACCGTTTAACAATTAACTCGTATTCATCGCAAATTGCCCAGTATCTTAAAATGGACATAGAGGAAAAAGAAGAAAGGAAACTGTTCGGTAGTGGCTTAAGTTCAAGGAATTTAGGAGATCATAAAAAGAGATTTTGGCACAGGAAAACCACAATCCAGGGCATTCCCGACATCGGTTTTTTATTCCTCGTTGACGGTTCCGGTTCAATGGAAGATGAACGTATGAACGGTGTCATTTCAGCTATGGTCATAATTCATGAAATTTTCAAAAACAATAACATTCAACATTCCATCGTTGAACATCGCGCCATTTATGGCAAACCTAAACTTACCCATAATATCCTTGTTGATTTCCAGCATAAAAATGAAGAGAAATATAATATACTGCGTTTGAATGCAAGTGAAGGAACCAGGGAAGGTTTTAGCCTTTATTGGGCAGAGAAACACCTAAATAAAAACTGTCTTTCCGAATACAAAGTAATAATCATGATTTCTGATGGCGCCCCCGCCCACACTTGCGATGACCCTATAGATTATGTTCCCCCGGTATCAATAAAGGATACCGCAGAGGCGGCAAAGAAAATAATAAAGCGGGGTACTTCCATTATAGCTTTGGCACTTGATAATCCCGATGACGATGAGTGTTACCAACAGCTAAAAATGGTTTACCCGAATGTTGTTTCCTGTGTTGATATAAATAAGCTGACAGGGCAATTATTGCATGTCATATCCAGGTTATTTCAGGGAAGAATAAAATGAATTATAAACTTATTGTTGGAATGACAAATGAAGAAAATACTAAACCGACACTACGTGATATAAATATTGCCATTGATTCTTTAAATTTTGATAAGTTGGATCCCTTTATTGTTATTGAATCATCAGAACCATTAAATGGCACTAAATATATACAATTGCTTCAATACAAAGATTATGATGATATGAAGACTTATTACCGTTTCGAAATACAAATTGAGGACAATAATAATTTTAGGCAATATAAATATAAAACGGATAATAAAACGGAGATAAAGAAATTCTTTGAAGATTATTTTCTATATGGGAAATCTCCTGATGTCAATACATGGACAGATATAACTTTCGAAATATTGGAACATAAAAATGTACACGATACATTCTATTTATATGATTTAGCCAAGAAATACCACAGAAAAAAGAAAAATATATTCAATTGTTATGACTTAACACACGGTGATAATATAGATAAGGTTACTGTTTATCAATCTGTTGCCGAAGCTATAATTTTATTTGGGGATATCATGCATTCAAATGGCAATTATGGCGAAATTAATTATACTGAAGATAAGAATAGAATCTATTTGGATATTGTTATTCCGGGTAATTGGAAAGAAACAATAAAAGAAGTTGACTGTGCTAAAGCCATTTTAGATAAGAATTATATTTCTATCGCGTGTTATGATCATGGCAATAATTTTATTCCATCAAGCGTTTCACCACTCCCAAAACTTGAGAGGCTTTTGCTGTGTTTTGTTCTTGTATTTTCAGAAAAATTACTGTCCAATGAAAGATTTTTATATACAGCTATGGATTATTTTTCTATACCTACTCTTGAGAAATTTAAAAATACATATATTGATTTTTTATCTGAACCAAAATATACATATTATCATGTGGCATATAAAGATGATTATGATGAAGATTTAAAAAGATTTTCTCAATTATCATTACTCTATAAAAATTTCATTGCCAATATTGATGCTAGAAATAAGCAATAATGCATTCCAAATAACCATCAAGACACACTTGACTTTATTTGCCATTATTATTACCATCACTGATCCAGTCAAGTTTTCCCCCCGTTTCAACTATAATTATATTATCATTAATGTATTCAATAGAAGTATATTCATGTGTTAAAATTACTTTATCTTCAAAATTTATTAATCCCAATTTTCCATTTTCCTCACAGATTATTAACTTTTGTTCCAATAAAAAAAGTGTACTTTGCCGTCTTTATCCAGAAATATCCATTTTTTACTTGAAAAAAATATTCTGTTTTCATCAATTGTTTCTTCTCTTTCTAGAGCTACTACCGCAACGCCATTACTAAATTCATTCACTCCTGCGTAATTTGGAGGAATTATTAAGTTCAAATTCTCGTCTATATAGCCATAACCCTTATCAATTATATCAACCATTGCCAGCCCATCGTTAAATTCGCCAATATAATTAATTTCCATTTCTGTTGCCATGGTTCCGTCACTAAAGATAAAAGTCTTTATTTCCTTTTTCTTAATTTGCATTTCTAACTGCAATAAATTATCATCAACATGAAATACTTTACAGTTTTCCCAAAAGCATATCTTTTTTATTAAAATATTTTTATTGGCAAAAACTATATCATTATAGAAAGCTGGTTCAATAATTGAGAATTAAAACCTAATAAAGTTGCCTACGGTAGGTCTTGAGAATACAAAAACCAATTAATAATGCAAAATCTAATTAAATATAGGCATAAAATCGATAAAGGGGCCTTGTTATATCTTCAACGCGCCTTTAAAATATAGCAAATGAAAATCATTGTAGCGCCGGATTCTTACAAAGGCAACATGAGCGCCCCGGAGGTCTGCTCCGCAATAGAGGCGGGAATCCTCAGGGTATACAAAAAGGCGAAAATCTACAAGGTACCGCTGGCCGATGGGGGAGAGGGAACAGCCAGGGCGGTGACTGAATCCGCTGGAGGGGAATTCATAGAGGCAACAGTTCACGGCCCCCTGGGGAAAAAAATAAAAACCGAATTCGGCCTTATCGAAAAAGGCAAAACTGCGGTACTCGACCTGGCAAGCGCCTCGGGGCTGGAACTATTGAAACGGGAAGCGCTTGACCCCATGAAGGCAAGCACTTACGGCACAGGGGAGCTTATCAAAGCCGCCCTGGATTCGGGTGCGAAGGAACTTATCATAGGCATAGGCGGCAGCGCCACCAATGACGGCGGAATCGGGATGATCAGCGCGCTGGGCTTTAAGGTTCTGGACGAGAATGGCAAGCCGGTTGGGCAGGGGGGTGAGGCCCTGGCGAAAATTGCTTCCTTGGATTCTTCAGGCGCGGACAAAAGGCTGAAAGATGTTTCCGTAAAAGTGGCCTGCGACGTGACTAACCCGCTTCTTGGGCCCAAAGGAGCATCGGCTGTTTTCGGCCCCCAAAAGGGCGCCACGCCGGAAATGGTCAAGGCCCTGGATTGGGGGCTGAGCAAACTCGCGAAAGCGTGGATCGACGCGGGGCTTGCCAAAGATGTTGAACAACCCGGCGACGGCGCAGCGGGGGGCGTAGGCGCGGCCCTGCGAATCTGCCTGGGGGCGACGATGGAATCAGGCGCGATGCTGGTTATGCGCTACGCGGGATTCTTCAACCGCCTGAAAAACGCCGATCTGGTCATCACCGGGGAGGGCATGACTGACGGGCAGACCGCCGGGGGGAAGCTTTGCTCGGTGGTGGCAAGGGAGAGCCGCAAGGCCCTTGTTCCGGTAGCCTTGCTCTCCGGCGGTATCGGGGGAGACGCAGGAAGCCTACTCGCCTCTTTTGACTATGCGGTCTCCATCTCGTGCGGTCAGACAGGGTTAGAGGCAATGATAAGGGACTCAAGGCGGGATCTTGGCCTGGCTGCGGAAAACCTCATCCGGGCTATTTTAATCGGTAAATCGAACGAAAAGAAAATCAAAGCCAAAACAGGAGGCCGCAATTGATTGAAAATGATTTAACGGGAATGAGCGTCACAGAGGCAAAGGAATATATCCTCAACTTTGTCACGACTATGAAGCTGACACAAAAAGAAATCAGCGCCCTTGAGGAAGAGGCAGTTAAATGGAAGAACCGAGTTGAACTGGCCCGTTCCAAAGGAATGGAAGACATTCTTGCTGAAGCGGAAAGGGAAACGGAAAGAATAGCTATCAGGCTGGCCGATCTGGGGGAAGAATTGCGTTCCTACAAAGAGGCCATTGACGCTATGAAGCGGCAGCTTCCCGGCCTTGCCGCCAGGCAGCGCAGCGTTGATCCCGATCTTTTGGAACAGGAACTATTGATGGCCCTGGGCCAGACGGAAGAAGAAGCCGCGACTGAAAAGGCTTTTAAAAAACTGGAAAAGGAAAACGCCGCCGACTCGGCCCTGGAAGCGCTTAAGGCAAAAATGAAAGGGGAAACAAGCTGAGCGCAAAGTCTGAAACCACCCCGGAAAACCGCGGCATAGCGCTGATCCGGCACGGTTCAGTCCTGTCCCTACTCACCCTGGTTTCCCGCGTCCTGGGGCTTGTGAGGGAGATGACCAAGGCCGCCTTTCTGGGAACCAGCGCGCTCTCGGATGCCTTCTCCGTTGCCTTCATGATTCCCAACCTCTTCCGCCGCCTCTTCGCCGAAGGGTCAATAGCGGTGGCCTTTATCCCCACCTTCAAGGAATACCTCCTTGAGGATAACAGGGACAGCATCAAGGAATTCCTCTCCTGCTTTCTAACATTCTTAAGTTTTTTTGTGACCCTCACCGTGATGGCGGGAATCCTCGTTTGTCCGCTAATAATCAGGGCATTCGGTATGGAAGAATTCAACGAAACAGTTTTCCTTACCCGGCTCATGTTCCCGTATCTGGCCTTTATTTCCATAGCGGCTCTTTTTCAGGGCATACTCAACAGCCTCAATATTTTCGCCCCATCGGGATTTGCCCCCATTTTATTAAACGTGATTATTATTCTTTGCACATGGCTGTTAAGCCCCGTTATACAAAACCCGGCCAGGGCCATGGCCATTGGGGTTCTCATCGGCGGTTTCATGGAAGCGGCGATTCAACTGCCATTCGTGTTAAGGCATCAAAGCAAAATGCGCTTCTTTTTCACGGGCCTGAAAAAGTCGATAAACAACCCGGGGACGCGAAAAGTGCTGCGCCTTATCGCCCCAACGATTATTGGTATGGCTGCGTATCAACTCAACGACCTTGTATCCACAGCTCTGGCGGGAAATGCGGGAGAAGGAATTGTTTCCAGCCTTCAGTACTCACTGCGGCTTCAGGAGCTAATCCTCGGGGTGTTCGCGGTTTCCATTGGAACGGTACTCCTGCCGGATCTCGCGGAATATGCGAAATCATCGCAATGGGAAATTTACAATCAGCGGCTTATGTCGGCCATGAACATCATTGCCCTCATAACCATACCGATAACGTTTTTTTCGCTGTCCCAGGGCAGGAGCTTGATTACACTTCTCTTCCAAACCCGGAGCTTTGACGAGGAATCGGTCAGGCTCACCCTCGCGGCTTTCACATTCCATATGCCGGGGCTTTATTTCATTGCGCTTAACAGGATACTGGCCCCCGCTTTTTACGCGCAAAGCGATTCAAAGTCTCCCACCATCGCGGGGCTTATTTCCTTCGGGGTTAATATGGCCCTTGCCGCCTTGCTTGCCTTTTCCTTTAGGGGGGCCGGCATAGCTTTTGCCTTGAGCTTCGCGAGCGCGGTTAACACCGTGGCGCTTTTGATCTTCCTGAGAAAGAATCCTGCGATTACCCTGGGTAAGACGCTTAAGTCCGCCTTCGGCTATACCCTGAAACTTGTCCTGTTCTCGGGCCTGGCGCTTATCCCTGTCCTGTTTCTCTCTCCCCTGCTCTCGGAGTTTTTCGCGGGAAAAGGCCGCATTATTTCCCAGGGGGCGCCCCTCCTCATCAATGCGCTGGTTTATGCCGGGACAGGCATGGTACTGTTAGCCGCTACCGGGGACAAACAGTTCCTTGGCGTTGCCGCCCTGATCCGCCACGGCAGAGCCGCGCAGAACAGGCGGCGTTAAAAAATAAATCTCACCGCGGCTCTTGCCCCGACAACAATGCTGTTTTTCTCCCTGTCGGGATCATCCGTGAAGGTATATTCCGCTATCTTAAAAAGCGGTTTTGGCGGCGCGCCGTCACCGTAAACGCGCAGCCATGTAACAGAAGGCCCTGCCGTAACACTGAAATGTTTACCGATCTTATATCCAAAAAACGGAACCAGGCTTAAAGTTTGCCTGGAACCTACAAAACTTATGGGAGAAAGTTGACTTAGCTCCGGGTTAAAAAAGAACTTGTCGTTTATCGGGATTATTGAACCTATCCCCAGTCCTATAGCAAGATCATTGAGGGTGGGTCCGTGAACTGTGTTATACGATGCCGAGAGCGCTACCGAGAGTGTGGTATAGAATTTCTCGATGCCAATCTTAAATCCCAGATTTACAGGATAAAATTCCGAGAAGCTATACTCGACAGCCATATAACCGCCCTGGCGCACGATCGAGATGAATCCAATCGGAATGCCGCTTTCGATGCTGTCCGTGTAATTAACAAACCCAAGCTGTACGCCTCTTAGCTTTTGCAGGGAGACATTTACAAAGCCGGCTTGAAGCCCCTGGCCTCCTTTTGTGGCGACATTTACAAAACCTCCCTGAAGTCCATTGAATGACCCGGTGGTATTTATAAACCCTCCCTGGATACCGTCCGCACTATCAATGGCGGTATTTATGAATCCCCCCTGTACACCTCTCAATTCTCCACCAATCGTATTTATAAAGCCACCCTGAAGGCCGGAAAAATTTTTTGTATTCCAGTTAATATAGCCGGCCTGGGCAAGTCCATGGTTACCATGCGCGACATTCACAAAACCAAACAGGGGAAACGGAAAAGGCTCATATACAATGTTCACAAAGAAGGTATAAAGATTTCTATTGGAAGAGAACAATGAGAATATCGATGGATCCTCTGCTTCCTCCGGGCCCCGCGTCCGGTTTCCCGTCGCAGAGGCGATACGCGTGAAATTGCCCATCGACAGGGGCGTGCGGGTATTATCCCTTAGAAACACTTCCGCCCGGTAGAAATTGTCTCCCCTTTGAATCGTGATCCGGTAAAGGCCGGGACTAAGGCCGAGTTCCATGGGGCTGTTGTTCACCTTGGTCAGCTCGGCAACAAGAAAATCGTTCTCATCCCGAATAGTGAGCCTTCCTGTTAAGTCCGCATCTATGAGAAGGCTTGCGGATGTTTCATTTATGTCAGTTAACACCACGTCCCCCGAGCCCGATATCTGCATATCGTAACTGGGATGCTGCGCGCCGTAAATCGAAGTCTCTGTCTTGGCCAGGGTTTCGGCATAGGCGAAACGGTAAAGCTCATTTAGGGTAACCTTGCCGTCGCCAACCGTGTCGGCAGCCCCCCTGAGGCCTGCCACAAGGCTGTGGGTAAAATAGGAACTTTCAATACTGTCCGATTCCTGGGACGCCTCGTCGGCGGAACTGGAAGTAAGGTAGGCGTAACCTTCAACGGAAACCGAGCTGTCAAAAAGGAAAGGAGGGGCCTTGACTCCTCCCTTGGCCCTGGTTATCGCGCCGGATGAACAGGAGTCGAGGATCACTATCCTCATGTCAGTGTCTATACGATTGATCCTCTCCCGCAAATCCAGGTAGCTGTAACGTTCCCGGTTCAGGAGAAGACCGTCCTCGTCCGAATGACCCGAATAGTAGAACACCATTTCGGTTCTCTGGTAATCCCTGCGGGCGGAAGTCAATTCCCTGCCAATGGCGTCAAGTTGCCTGTTAATCTCCGCGACGGTGGGTTCAACCATGACGATATTATCATCCTGGCCTATCCCGCCCATATCGCCGAAGACCCTGGATACGGATCTCGCGTCGCTTACAGCGTAGCGGAGCATAACACGATCCCGGCCGCCGTTATTCGAACCGATAAAAAGCCCGACACGTCGTGTAATGTTTCCGGCTCGTTCCTGGGCGCAGAGGTACCCAAAAACGGAAAGAAACAAAAAAAATGATGCAAACAGAACCTTCCCGCACTTTCTTAAATTCATATTCCCTCCAGGTAAAACCGCTTATTTCATTTTTGTATGGTTATCGTTTCCACATCGTAGCCCATGAAAACAGCAGCGCTTTTCGCCAGTGCTGTTCCAGGCTCTTTCGCCAGTTCCTCTGCGGTTTTAAGGACACTTTCTGTATCCAGAGGATTTTGTGAAACTACCATAAAGAATATTTCAAAATCTGGAGCATCGTCCAGGGTATAGGCCTCGTCCAAAAAAGTCCGTTTCCCCGCCGTCAGGATGGCGCTTTGCTGCCTCCTGTAGGGATAGTGTAGGGTCACCACAGAGCGCCCGTCAATTGAGAAGATCACCCCGTAGTACACATCCCCTGGTGGGGTTAAATAGGCCAGTTGTACCGTATTGCCTTCCCTAAGCAAAGTCCGGTCAGGGAGCTTGCGCCCTTCATCTGTCTGCGGCTGGTTCTCCTTAAGATAAATTGAAAGCTCCGTTTGTATTTCAATCCCTTTGAGCCTGTCGGGTCCGGCGCCGGAAATTTCATTTGTGTCGCCTAACGCTATTCCGTCCAGGCTTCTTCCCCTCAAAAGATAGACAGACGGCAAAAGCACACAGAGAAGAAGCGTTGCGGCGCAAATTCCCAAAAACCGTTTCCCGGCGGGAAAACGCCGGGGGAAACGGCCTGATTTCCATGTTCCGACGGCTGCGACTGGAGAATCATCTGCGGTGTTGACGTTTTTAAGCGTACTTTGTTCCCAGGGATAACGCTGGCGTAATTCCATGTCCTGGCTCTCCAGGGCTTCGTAACGAAAGCGAAGCGCCCTGTCCGATGCAAGTTCCGTTTCCACCAGCTTCCTTTCCCTGGCCGATACTTCCCCAAGACGGTACCGTTCCAGCATAAGCGTCGAAACCACCCCTGTCCCTTTCATCTGTTGACCTCCCCTAATTTCACCCGTGCCCGCTTCCTGAAAATTTCAAGCCTTTTCCGAACCCCTGAAATCGACAGGCCGACGGCCTCCCCAATTTCCTTAAGGGTCATTCCATCACCGTGATACATGAAGCAGATAGTCCGTGTCTCTTCTGATTCATCCTCAAAAATGGTTTCCACGAGTAATTTCGCGTCCACCTTGTCGTAATCATCGTTTGCCGCTTCTTCAGTAAAATAAAACTCTTCCTGAGTAAACAGGTCTCTCCAATCGATCCTTTTTCTGTCCCTGAGCCTGTTAAGGCAAACATTCGTTGCCATGGTATAGAGCAGGCTCGAAGGAAAAGTACCGCTGATCCGGCTTTCCGCCCTGAGGAGATTAATAAAAACATCGTGAACCGCGTCCATGGCTTCATCCTCGTCCCGGAGCAGAGCCCGGCAGCGTCGAATAACCATGGGGCCGTACTTTTCGTACCAGGCGGCTATATCAATGGCCATGAAATCCTTATATATATGTAACACATTGGAGAAGAAAAATTGCACTAAATTGACAAACCCTAATTTATCGCTGAGTCTGTCATAAAAAAACTGAATAAAACTCGCTAATGGGTGGGCAAGTGCCGCCGCGAAAACGTTTGGGGAACCCGGCTGCG
>JGI24698J34947_10001502_pt1 | contig 12344 bp, 9 predicted proteins | sample TergutMp193P3_FD_34947 | JGI IMG/M metagenome (IMG submission 34947)
GTATCGGTGTCAATAACCGCATCGATCCTTCCCTGCGGTTTTTTCAGCCGTTTAATCAACCCTTCGTTAATACTTTCGCCGGGCCCGATAGACGGGAGCCATTCTTTCGGCCTCTTTATCTGTTCCACATTTTCCTCCTGCGTCTGGTGATATTTTTCTGTTTTTATTATACCATGATTTAATATGAAGGTTCTTGTTTTTGGATCTCTTAATATTGATCTGTTGTTTTCCGTAGATCATATTGTTACTCCCGGGGAGACTATCGGCAGCGCGTCATTTACAAGGAGCGCCGGAGGCAAGGGCGCGAATCAAGCGGCTGCTCTCGCAAAGGCGGGATTGCCTGTGTACATGGCAGGCAAGATTGGCAGTGACGGACAGTTCCTCTTGAAGCTTCTTGAATCCTATGGAGTTAATACGGACAGGGTTGTCCAATACGAAGGAGCGACAGGGCAGGCGGTAATCCAGATTGATAAAAACGGGCAGAACGCCATCGTTCTTAATTCAGGTGGAAACGGGGAAGTAACTGTTGAGGAAATTCGCGTAACGCTCGCGCAATTCAATTCAGGCGACATTATCGTATTACAGAACGAAATCGCGAACATCAGGCAGATTATGGAAATCGCAAAAGAGCGCGGCATGAGGATCTGCCTTAACCCTTCGCCGTTCAATGAAAAAATAGAGGCGCTTCCTTTAGATATTGCGCACTGGCTCTTTGTCAACGAAATCGAAGGAGCCGCTCTCGCGAAATTGCCGGGCAATACAAACCTCGAAATGATACTGGAAAAACTGGTCGAGTGCTTTCCAACAACTGAGATAATACTTACAGCAGGAAAAGAGGGAGCCTTGTACGGCTTCGGCGAAACAAGGGCAAGAGGTGAAATTGTAAAAGTGCCGGTAGTTGACACCACCGGCGCGGGCGACACCTTTACCGGCTTTTTCCTTGCAGCCCGCGAAAAGAACATGACTGTCCTCCACTCTCTCGCTGTCGCCTGCAAAGCCGCTTCAATCGCCGTTTCCAGAAAGGGAGCGATGGAGTCAATCCCTCAGGCGGATGAGGTGTTTGGGTGAAGTTATGCGAAACGTTCCCTCGACATTATTGAAAAAATATGATATGAATAGTTATGGAAATATTTGAGGTTGAAAAAATCCTGAAAGGTACTCAATATGAATCGTTTATCGGTACATTTCAAAAAGTGGAATTAAAAGATTTTGTCTATCCCACACTTTTCAAAATAGGCAATGAGGATTTAGGTTATTTTGCGTTAAAAATAAGGGAAAAAAAAGAAACAAACTTTAAAGATTCAATAGACTGCATAAAGATTGCCAAAGATGTTGAAAACTTTATCAACGTTAATACCGGAGTAATCGAAAATGACAATTATGTCATAGCTATTTCGAAATGGCTGAATGGAAAACGGCCGATTGATAATGACCGTGACAAGATGCCTGTGTTTTTTTCAAAACTGGCAACATTCAATAAAAATAATATTGTCAGCGGCCCTTATACCTCAATGTATACTTACTATAGGTATTTTGATACCGCAGATGAATTGATTGACTGGGAGATAAATTACCATAAAAAGTTTTTTTTTGAAAGCATGGAGACAAAAAGAATTACGGAAATTTTGGAGATTCTTAAACGTGGAATTACTTGTATAATAAATGAGGATATGAATTGCGGGAATTTATTTGTCACCGATGATAAACAATATAAGATTATTGATACTGAGTGGATTATCAGGGGCATAAATTTATATCAATTTCAATGGATTAATTATTTTGGGGTTGAAGAAAAAGCATGGTATATGGTAACGGAAGAAGCTAAAGAGTGTTATGAGGCTTATTTTGGCACGCTTGGGTTAAGCAATGCGGAAGCGAATGACCAAATAAGGGCAATAGAGTTATTAAACGTATTACGGATAAATACCTATTTAAAAGATTACAAAAAAGACAACGATGAGGAAATAGAAAGAAGAATTAAGACTGTAATGGATAAGGATAAATTTATATAAAGGGCATACTGCGCATATTGAAATATTACCTAACTACATTAAATAAAATATGGTCTACAATTATACCTGACGCTCAATTAACGCAAGCATGGGATCAATCTCCGCACGCAGACGTTTGAGGAACGAAAGCGCGTTATCATTACCCGAAGCAATCTCCTCTAACGGCGGACGGCGGCCTCCAGAATAATCGGGAAAATGCGCCCAAAGATAATCACATTCATCAATGAGGACATTAAGCCTCCCCTGCTCCGCCGCTTCGCCCGTGAGGATATTCCTTAATTCCACCAAACGTTTTTTTTCGTTATAAAAGAAAGTTAAAACTTTTTCTTTTAACAACTCCCGCTCTTCCCTCTGTGTAGCTCCAGGCTGTCCGTTAGGACTGCAAAACTCCGTGGTTAAAATTCTTCCCTCCGTAGCCTCAGCGCTTCCGCCAGAGATCATCTCTATGGCGTCTTCCATCGAAAGAGTTTTAAGCCCAAGTGGAAGCCCGTTTCCCGCTATATCAAACAAACGGGAATCACAAGAAAATTCACGCTCAAAAAGATCGCGGTAATTTTGCAGGGAAGGGTTAGAGCGCAAAGACAGTCCCGATTTTGAAACAGCGGCGAAAGACGCGTCGTAGTTATGGCTGATAATGCTCCTCAGTCGTGTCTGCGCGTTCAGGCGTCCGCGATGCCCCGGCGTACCACGGGCATGGAACTTGTCAATCGAAAAAGAAAAATCAAGCCCGGCGCAGATTATCTTCCCGCTACCAAGGCGGCGCGCCAATTCCACGGCGGCCAAGCCTACGGAGCCAAGAGGAGGAATGACGGCTGGAAGAAGGGCTGCTTCTTTCAGCCTCTCAAAAATCCGAAGCTGCGTCCAGGGGGTCATAAAAAGATAGCCGCCGCCAACAAGTATACGCGCGGAAGAAGGGAGGGCGGAAAGGTCCGCCGCCACGGGAACTTCCCAGCCCCGGCAGCCGATAAAATCGCGGATGTTCCAGTACTGGCTTTCAAGAATTACCACGAGGTCAGGTGTAATGTTCCTGTCCTTCAACGCGCCAAGGCATGTATCCACGCAGATGATCCTGAAGGGGCGTTTTACAGCGCGAATATTTTCCATAAAACGGCTTTCAAGAGCGTCAAGGGTTTCATCAAGGGAAGGACCCGCGCCTAAAACAAGAATGGGGGAAGAGCCGAAGGATATATCCGTAATTGAGGGAAAGTCCGGGATTAGGCTGATGTTGCGTAACGCATTGCGAATGTACAAGCGGCCAAGTTTCGTCAGGGTAAGGGCGTTGCTCCAGTCCGTTGCGATCTCGCGTTGAAGCTGTTCACAAAGGGAGTCGTACAACTGCGGAAAAAGCTGCCAGCCGCCGGAAAAACGGATCGTCTCCACTCGCCTGAAAGCTCTCACCCCCCACGTTTCGCGTACAAGTGCGCACAAACTTTCAATATCTCTGATGTTTGTTATGTGCAACTTTTTGTCCGCCGCGAAAGAAGGGGCAATGCTTTTAACGGAAAGCTCGTACAGTTCGGAATCGGCTTCTACGCAGAGGATTGCCGAATTGGGCGCTTCCGCTTCAAGTCGCTCCAGAAGCCGCTTAAGACCGTAACCATAAAGCGGCGAAGGGCAAAAGTATAGAGTTCTATCCCTGACAGAAACGGCGTCCGCCGTACGCTCGGCTCTTCGGACGGGGTCTATCCCTGAAAGGAGGGTCTTTCCGTTTCGGACGAAGGGACTCTCCCTCATGAATTAATAAAGGAGGCCGTAGTAAGTTTCCCAAAAATGATCGTTCATTTTCGGGCTGTTTAAAAAATAAGCGGGAATCGATCGCTCCATAATGTAGTACAGCCAATAATCCGAATATAACCCCGCGATATCCGCTGCCATCTCTTCATCAACCGCTATTTGCTCTGTCGGCAGCAATACTATAACCTTGCTTCCCTGAACAAACGGCTCTGACAGCGTATTTATCCGCGTAGAAAAAGCGATCCTCCAGAAATTATCATTTACGGACAAATCAGAAATTTCAGTATCGGCAAGAATCGGTATGGAAAAAGAAGTAAGAGAAGTATAAAGATCAACATTCCCATAGTTTATGGGAAGCGGCCCAAAACTGCTCTTTTCCCTGCCCCTCATCCACGCCGCGCTGTCAAAACCGGAATATTCGGCGTCGGCAATAAATTCCCTTGCCTGCGCGATAGTCCAGTCCTCCATGCGTCCTCTCTGGAAATTCCTCACATACGAGCGTACCTTTTCCATTACCGCATCGTCTTCAAAATCTCCCGGTTTAAGCTCATCCTCTACCCTGTAAAAAGCCCACATTGAACCAACGCTGATAACATCGCTTAACTCCCCCCTGCCAAGACGGTAGATTCCGGCGAGGGCGGCGGCGTCTGTAATCTCCTGTTGAATTTCATACCCATACCGGATACCCATGTCCCCGCCTCTGTCGGCGTAATAATCCTGCGATTGGGCTCTGGCGGCGTCCTCAAACGTCGATGTCCCGTCCCTTACAGTTTCGAGAATTCGCCTTGCTTCCCTTTCACTGGAGCTTACGCTGATCCTGGAAAGATGAATTGTCCTGAAAAGATCGGCGTTATCTATGGCAAAGGAACGGTATTCGGAATCAGGGTAATCATCAACAGAAAAAGCGACTATATCGAAGTTTCTCATGTTGGAAAACATTTCACCAAAGAAATTAGCCTCATTTGAAGGCACAAGAAGGGTGAATTGATTATCCATAAATTGACTTACGGCAATATCGTCCTGCGTCTGCCGCCATAAAATACCCAGGCTGGTTTCTGACATCTGCCGGTACAACACTGCGGAAAAACGCCCGTTTTCCTGAAACTGAGGCTGCATCGCCACTTCCCTGTCAACCGTTTTTGTCGGAACCTTATAATTCGATTTTTTCATTTCCTGCAGAATCGCCGTACGAACAGCGGCTCCCTCGAACGCCTGCCGCCACAGGCTGATTTGAATCGAAAAATCACTTATGTCAACATAATTCCTGTAGTACGATACAAGCTGATCATAGTACTGGGAGAAAAAATTTCCTGGAACCCAGGAAATAGGAACTTTATCGTAATATCCAAAAACCAGATCCGCACCGCCCCCTCCTTCAGGAACAATCGCCGGAACCAGCACAAAGGACACTATTACAAGGACAAGAACAACAACAGTCCCGATAAAAAGAGCGGGATTTGCCTTAAACCTTCGGGCAATCTCCGAACCTGCTGATTCTTTGCCGCTTGCCGGAGCCTTTTTATCCTTTTGAGCCATAAAATACCTCTAATATTATTTTCAACACAGACAAAATAGCATTTTAAGCTGGTTTTGTCTAGTATAAATTTTTTTCAAAAAATATTTCGCTTCACTAAAGCAACAGGGCATATACGCGCCGTATATAGGGTGGAGGTATTTATGATGAAGAAAATTTTCTATGCCCCATTAGTACCGCTGGGACTATTGGGACTATTGGGCGCTTGTATTGTTTTGGGTTCCTGTTCTACGGGAGAAACAGCGTCCACGGCAATCTCTCAGATGTTCGGGGGAAGCTCTCAAGCTCTGCTCTTCCTGAATTGCAAGGCTGTCTCCGAGAATGAGATCGAATTTGAATTCTCACAGCCTGTAACGGTAAAGTCCGTGAGTTTCGAGCCGGCGCTTGCGGTAGCGTCAATGGAAAACGGCAGTACTGTACGGATAAGACTGGATGAAAACGCGGTACCGGGAATGCGGTATACCGCCGATCTGCTGGCTGAAGACACGGACAGGAACACGATCAATGTGCTGGTATCATTTCGAGCCAGGAACAACAGGATGCCGTCGCTTGTGATTAATGAACTGCGGACGGAATTTTCCAAACCAAGAGCGGAATACATCGAATTTAAGATGAAATCGGCGGGTAATTTAGGCGCGATACGTGTGTTCATCGTTGGGAACTACAAGCAGCCGCTCGTTTATGAATTTTTGCCTGTTGAAGTTGATGAAGGTGAGTATGTGGTGCTTCATTTACGCACCCTGGAGGAAAACTGCAAGGATGAATACGGTGAAAGTTTGGAAGAATCAGGCGGGGCAGATTCATCGCCGACAGCGCGTGATATTTGGATACCTGATAGTACAAAACTGCTGCATAAAACCGACATGATCTATTTATTGGATCAGGATGACAGGGTACTGGACGCGATAATAATGTCTGAAACCACGGATTTATGGTGGAACAAGGATTATTTCGCCGAAGCCGCCGACTTCTTATTTAAACAGGGAGCGTGGAAATCCACCGACGGAAAAATCTGCCGCCCGGCGGACGCGTTAATCAGCGTTAAAACCACCCTCACCCGTTCTATCAGCCGTAATGAAACCGTGAAAAATACCGGTACGGCGGCAGATTGGTACATAACTGTAAGCGGCGGCGCAACTCCCGGAAAACAAAATAATCCAAACAAGTTTTCAGACTAGATCTTTGAACAGAGCCACAATATCATGTTTTAGGGCGGCGCCGACTTTCTGCGCCGCCAGTTTTCCGTCTTTGTACAGGAACAGCGTTGGAATTGAGGTAACCCCGTGCTGTTCCGCGATAGAGCCGGCCTCATCCACATTGACCTTGCCCACTTTCAGACGTCCTGAGTATTCTTCGGCGATTTGATCAAGCAGCGGAGAGACCATTTTGCATGGGCCGCACCAGGGCGCCCAAAAATCAATCAGTACCGGAACAGGCGATTCCAGCACTTCAGCGTGAAAGTTATCGGCGGTTATGGCAATACTACTCACAAGAAGTTCCTCCCGTTTTTTATTTTCGTATATTGAGGGGTTTTTAACAAGGGGGCAGGGTAACAATCCACGGGGGTACGGAGGAAGCTCAAAATCTGCCTGGATTTCCCCCGTGCCCCTGCCAGAGATTCCGCCTTGACACTCTCCCCGGCATTGTGCCATGATCGAATATGGAAGCTCGTAACATTTTTCAAAACATATCGCCCATTGATCATCGTTATTCAATTTCAGAAAGCACGCTCTTCAAGTCCCTTGTTCCCTGGATTTCCGAAGAGGCGTCAATAGCCGCCTGCGTAAAAGCGGAGATTGCCCTGATCTATGCCCACCTTACAGTCCGGGGGAAGATGACGGACTCAATCAGGGAGGAATTGAAAAACTGCGCGGTAGAGCCCGATGAAGTTTACGCCGAAGAGGAAAAAACAAACCACAACATACGCGCACTTGTCAATGTGCTAAAACGTAAAGTCCCGCCGGAACTGGCCCCCCTTGTTCATCTGGGCGCGACAAGCGTCGATATTCTCGATACCAGCCTTTCATGGCGCGTAACAGGCGTAACACGTGAAGTGGTCCTTCCCCTCCTTAAAAAACTGGAACTATTGCTCTGTTCATTTACAGAACGGGAAGCGGAAACCCCGCAGGTGGGACGCACACACGGACAGCACGCTGTGCCAATCACGCTTGGTTTCGCGGCGGCGGAATATGTTTCGCGGCTTGGAAAATCGATTCTTGAAATTGAAAAGCGTTCAAGGGAATTAAAAGGAAAACTTTCAGGCGCGGTAGGAGCCTATAACGCGACAAGCATGATTGTAAAAGACCCTCAGGAGCTTGAACGTGTCTATCTTGCGGAGCTGGGTCTTGAACCTTCGGAACATTCCACACAGCTTGTGGAGCCTGAGTACCTTCTGCGCCTGCTCCTTGAGTTTAACACAGCCTTCGGCGTTATCGCGAACCTTGCCGACGATCTTCGCAATTTGCAGCGCAGCGAAATAGGCGAAGTACGCGAAGGGTTCGCGGGGGAGCAGGTCGGCTCTTCCACAATGCCTCAAAAACGCAATCCCTGGAATTGTGAGCATGTCAAAAGCCTTTGGAAAGCGTTCATGCCGCGCGTGAATACGTTCTTCATGGATCAGATAAGCGAACATCAACGCGATCTTTCCAATTCGGCAAGCATGCGTTTTATCGCCGATTATATCACGGGCTTCTGCCTCGCGGTTTCCCGCATGACAAGGGTTATCGAAGGACTTGGAACGGACAGGCAGAAACTTCTTGCCAATTTGCAGGGCGGAACCATTCCCGGCGGCATAATGGCGGAGCCCGCCTACATTCTGTTAGCTGAAACCGGAGTGAGCGACGCGCACGAAGTTATCCGCAAAATAACCCTTGCCGCCGAAAGGGAAAAATCAAGTTTTGCCGCCGCCCTCTCCAAAGAGCCTGCTCTGCTGGAAAAAATCGGGGGCAAACTGGCAGAGTTGGGACTTATCGCGTCTCCAGCCGAAGTTTTATCATTTTTTGAAAACCCGCAAGCATATCGCGGCCTTGCCGCGGAAAAAGCGAAAGCACTTGCGGAAAAATACAGCAAATTAATGGGAGGAAAATAGATCATGTTCAGAGAAGGTTTATCTTATGACGATGTTCTTTTGGAGCCGGAATATTCGGAGATACTGCCAAAAGACTGCAGCGTAAAAACGATCCTTTGCGGAGGCATAAATCTTAATGTGCCGATAATTTCAGCCGCGATGGATACAGTTACGGAAGAAAAACTCGCTATCGCAATCGCGCTGGAAGGCGGCGCCGGAGTTATTCACCGCAATCTTAGCCCGGAAGAACAGGCGCATCAGGTGGCAAACGTAAAACGTTTTCTTAACTGGATAATCGAGTCCCCTGTAACCGTCCCCGAAGACGCCCATGTGCGGGATGTTAGAGAAATAATCACGAAGTTCGGCGTTTCCGGCCTTCCCGTCGTGAACGGCGACGGGATATTAAAGGGAATCATAACAAACCGCGACCTGCGTTTTTGCCGTGACAACTCCCTTCCGGTTATTGAAGTGATGACGGAAAACCCTGTAGTTATTACAGGAGATCCGACTGTCGATAAAGCGCGTGAAAAATTTGACGAATACCGGATTGAAAAATTACCGGTGGTTGATGATGAGGGAAGGCTCAAAGGTCTTATCACTGTAACAGATATGGAAAAAAATGAAAATTTCCCAAGCGCTGCGGTTGATAAGTCGGGAAGACTCATTGTAGGCGCGGCAATTTCACCGCAGGATTATACGGCGCGCCTTCCTCTTCTAAAAAAGGCAAAAGTTGATTTTGTGATAATTGACACCGCGCACGGCGATTCAAAAAATGTAATGGACGCGATTCGTCAAATCAAGAAAGACTATAATATTCCAGTAATCGGCGGGAATGTAGCTTCCAAACAAGGAACGAAGAGATTAATCGAAGCCGGAGCGGACGCGGTTAAGGCAGGCATCGGGCCCGGATCAATTTGCACTACGCGGGTTGTCGCAGGAATTGGCGTCCCGCAGTTTACCGCTGTTTTGGAATGTGCAGAAGAGGCGGCAAAATCAAACATTCCGGTAATCGCCGACGGAGGAATAAAATTCTCAGGGGACATTACCAAGGCAATCGGCGCGGGAGCAAGCGTTGTGATGGTAGGCAACCTTTTCGCGGGACTGAAAGAATCGCCCGGAAGCGAAATCATCTTTGACGGAAGAATCTACAAGGAGTACCGTGGAATGGGCAGCATGGGCGCAATAGCAGACGGCGCGGGCGACCGTTACCAGATAGGCAAGGATGAAGATCCTGTACCGGAAGGTATTGAAGGGCGCGTTCCCTACAAAGGTGAGCTTCGCAGTTACATGAACCAGCTTGTCGCGGGTTTACGAAAGGGCATGGGTTACTGCGGCTGCAAGAGCATTGCGGAACTCAAACAGTACCGCAAGTTCATAAAGATAACGGCGGCAGGGTTAAGGGAGAGCCACCCTCATGACATTACAATTACCCAGGAAGCGCCGAATTATTCCCGCCTATATTAGGTGTCAATTAAAACGATTGAAGATGAACGAGAAAAACATAAACCTGGCGCGGGAACTGGATCACTGGTATGAAAAAATCTGCACGCCTGATTTTATCGCCCTTGATCCCGTAAAGTTTCCGCGCCGTTACACGAAACGCGAAGACATAGAGATTGCCGCGTTTTTATCGGCGACAATCGCGTGGGGCAGGCGCGATCTAATCCTGCGTTCCGCCGAAAAGATGTTCGCCATGATGGGGGAAAGCCCCTATTCCTTTGTGATGTCAGGCGGTTACAAAAAACTGAAAACCGCCAACATTCACCGCACTTTTTTTGAGGGCGACCTTAAATACTTCTGCCGGGGCTTTGAACACTGTTACGCGAAATACGGCAATCTGGAAAATCTGTTCGCCGGAGCTTCCGACATCTGGGAAGGCATCGCCCTGTTCCGCGAAGAAATTGCAAAAGCGAACAGGGGGCAGTATTCCAAACATATCGCCGATCCCGGCGCTGAAGACGAAAACGGCTCAGCCTGCAAGAAGCACAACCTCGCCCTGCGCTGGCTGGCGCGCAAAGGACCGGTAGATATGGGCATCTGGAAAAAAATCGATCCGCCCTCTCTTTACATCCCGCTTGACGTACACGTCGCGCGGACAGCGAGAAAACTCCGGCTTCTGGAACGCAAGTCCAACGATAAAAAAGCGGTAATCGCGCTTACGGAAAAATTGCGCGAGTTCTGCCCTGAAGACCCTGTAAAGTACGATTTCGCGCTATTCGGTATAGGCGCTCTTAACAATTAGCGGAAAAATTTTAGCGTTCTCCCAACAGTGCCTTCAATTCCTGGATGTCGCTGATTACCTTACTGCGCGGCAATTTTCGGAATTGAGCGGGAATCATCTCACGGGAAGTACATTCCAGAACGGCGACAAGGTTTTGCAGTTCAACTTCGTGGGGATAGGCGGCAGGGACAAAGTCACCCATCGCCACTTCCATATCTTCGCGCTTTACAAAGACGCGGTCGTCCATTGCTGCGATAAGTTTCGCGCGGACAAGAACCGCTTCCAAATCGGCCCCGGAATATTCATGCTTGAACTTCTTAAAAAGATCGGAAACCGGAAAATTGCGGATATCCAAATCAAGTTTGTGTACAAGTGTTTTAAAAAGATCCTCCCTGTCCTTGTCCGTCTCGGGATAAAAAAGAGCCAGATGCTCTTCGGCGCGTCCCTGCCGTTTCAGATCAATCGGTATCAAATCGGGGCGGCAGGTGATGAGAAACCAGATGATCTTTCCGCGGTACTCGGTATTTCCCATGAAGCTGGCAATCTGCGCGAATACGCGGTTGCTTGTACCTGAATCTCCTTCCTGATCGCGGTCGCCCAAAAAAGCGTCCGCCTCGTCAATCATCACCCCGACAGGAGACATGGCGACAAGAATGTTCAAAACTTTTTCAAGGTTCGATTCTGTCTCGCCCTGCCACTTGTTGCGGAAGTTGCGGAATTTAACCATCGGGATTCCAATCTCTCCGGCGAAGGCGTTGACCATAAAACTTTTTCCCGTTCCGACAGGTCCGGCAATCAGGTAGCCCATCGGCAGTACGTCGGGACGTCCCATTTTTATTGCCTTTGCCGCGTTCTTGAACCTCTTCTTTACAAAGTCGTGACCCGAAACATGGGAAAGATTGTAGGAAGTTTCCATGAACTCCAAAAGACCGGCGGCTTCGTTTTCGATGATTTCTTTTTTCCTCTGCCGCATAAACTCAAGGGACAGCGGTTTATCTTCTTCGTAGCTTTCCGCAATCAAGCTGTTAAGATTCATAAGATTGACGCCCGATGTAAGAGATGCGATTTTTTCAGGATTAAGCCCGCGTTCAAGCAAAAGTTTACCCTCCTTGCTTCTGGAACGCAGAAAACATTCCCTGATTTTAACATCGGGAAACGGAACGCTTATTTTTACGGTTGAAGGAGAGCCGATAAGGCGGGAAGAAATATCAGAAAGATTTTCAGTTAACAAAATGATGGAGATGTCGCCCTTGACAAATTTTGGATCTGTCGCCCATCTGTTAAATGTCACCATACAGTAACGATCCGTATCCAAAAGACGGATCAAATCCCCTGATGGAGCAAGGTACTCCGCATGATCGATTATAAGAACTATGCGGCACATTTCGCCCTTGTCTTTTGCTTTTCGTGAAAGAAAATATCTTTCCAGATACGGAAAACATCTCTGCGGATCAATCGAAGTAAAATCACTCTTGTCAACTTCGGCGCTTGAGGCGAATTTGGGAGCCGCGGCAAGGTAATCATGTTCCATTTCGGGAGAACAAAATGTTAATCCGCTTGAAATGTCGTAGTAGGCGATTATATCGCGCCCGCCAAATAAAATATCCGAGATATAATCCTGTATACGGGTAAATACAAATTCATCCTCATTATTTTCGTGGGGAAGCAAATCCCTGATATTGCCGTGCAGTATGTAAAAACTTGCCGTCCTTGAGCCGTACTTGGTCGCAAGCTCCTGCGCCCATACCGGCAAAATATTGATAAATTCGCTGTTTG
>JGI24698J34947_10001503_pt1 | contig 12340 bp, 10 predicted proteins | sample TergutMp193P3_FD_34947 | JGI IMG/M metagenome (IMG submission 34947)
TTGTACTATTTTATGCTCGTAACGATGTCCAAATCTTTCTCTTAACACATTTGAAATATGCCATTCATCACTCAGTCGTCTTAAACTATGATATGTATAATCTTTAAAGTTAATATTTTTTCCGGTTGAAATATATTCGTTTTTCAGAAATTCATTAATTTCCCTTATTTCTGCATTATTAATATATTTTTTATTATTACATAAGAACTTGAAATATTCAATAACAATCTGATGGGTAAAACAGTTTCTAAAATCTTGAAAAATATCCAAAGACAAATTTAAATTATTCGCTGTGATTTTTGTAATAAAGAAATAATCTATTAAATCACCTAAATTACAACATCTTTCCGTACACTTATACCTATCACAAGACAAAAAATATTTTACCTCAGCTCTTGTGAAATATTCTTTATTTCGCTTATAGAAGGATTCCTTACTGAATATATCTCTTAACCATTTATCCGCCAAATCGACAGCCCTTTTGATCTCTTTAGCACTATGACGATCAACTAAATTTTTCAACGATATATTTTCTAGCGAAAAAAACAAAATATAAGGTATTGGAACCGGGTAGTTACGGCGTAAATACCTATACAAATCAGTGGTTATAGAATCACTGTCTCGCCAATATTGTATTACCTTTTTATACAATGTTTGTCCATTGCCAACCTCTACATTTAGACATTTTTGTTTTATTATTTTTATTTTGTCATCCCACTTTTTATAAAAAAGACTTTCTTTTTTAGTGTCAATTGGATTAAATTCAAGCAATAAAGAAGCCGTTTCCCGCCATTTTTCAGCGTCAAATGTAACAAATTTTATACTTTGGTTCATACCTTAATAACCCTCCTGAAAGACGAATTTATTTAACCTTTTATCAGGTTATAAATACACTTATCAATAACAGGGCCGAGACAGTTACTATTTCACTTTAATGAGAAAATTTGGAATATTTGCTATATTTCTGGCAAACGTACGCAAGGGGATATTTACCATACAAATACATTATAGCAAGAAAATCATATTTTGTCAGGATTTTTATTAAATTTTTTTGAAAAAAGATTTCTTTTTAGTGATAATACTGTATGAAATTTCATACGGTTGGTTCAAAAATCAAATTATTTGTCTGTTTTTGTAAATACTTCAAAATACCAGTTGGGTTAACTTGAATACGAGGTTGTTCAAACATTACCGGAGTTATTTTCAGTTTACGATGTGCAATTCCTCAAGCTTTTGTTTGATTATATCGAAAAGATTCATCGCTTCCTGTGTAAAATCCTGATTGGGAATATTTAATACCGCCACTTATGCACCCCTAAAAAACACCCCCAATCACGCAACCCGCCCAAGAACCCGACGCCTATTTGACAAAGTCTTCTTGTAATCTATTCCATTTTCATCCGCCCAGATTTTGATAATTTCCGCTGTTTCATTATCAATACTTGCATTACACGGCCCTCTCGCTTGAACAATTTCCCTATATTTGGAAATTTCTAATGTTGCGATTCTTTTTTCGCTGTCATCCTTTCCACTTTTACAGCTTACTGAAAATATAAAACAATACCCATGAATACATTTATCTGCGTATGAGAAAACACAGTGCTGCATACTATGACCTTCTTCATATAACGATTTTCCTGTTGTTATTTCTTTTATTATCCATGTTTTTCCGTCTTTTTCATAATCAAAATCCTTTATTGGCGATTTTTTCCACTTGGTATTTAAATAGTTTCTCGAATATGGATCTCTTGCCCATATGTTTTCCAAATGCCATTCATCACTCAGTCGTTTTAGTTCCTGCCATGTTATGTTTTCAAAATTAAAATCTTGTTCATTATTAATTCGATTATTTAAAAAATCGCAAATATCTCTGATTTTTTCTTCTTTATCTCTGATATTTCTCACATTTTTACAAATAAAAGTTAAATAATCTTGTACTATTTTATGTTCGTAACGATGTCCAAATCTTAGTCTTAACACATTTGAAATACGCCATTCATCACTTAGCCGTTTTAAACTATGATACGTATAGTTTTTAAAGTCAATATTTTTTCCAACTGAAATATATTCACTTTTCAGGAATTCATTAATCTCTTTTATTTCTGCATTATTAATATATTTTTTATTATCACATAAGAACTTAAAATATTCAATAACAATCTGGTGAGTAAAATAGTTTGTAAGACTTCGAAAAACATCCACAGACAAATATAAGTCATTTGCTTTAATTTTCGTATTAAAGAAATAATCTATTAAATCATAACAGTTACCTATAGAATTGTTCCAATCACAAGACAAAAAATATTTCACCTCAACTCTTGTAAAATATTCTTTATTTCGTTTATAGAAAGACTCCTTGCTGAATATATCCTTTAACCACTTATCCGCCAAATTACCTGCACATTTGATACTTTCAACACTACGGCCACCTAAATTTTTAAAAGAAAAAAACAAAACATAAGGAATTGGAAATGGAAAGCAGCTCCAACGCAAATACCAATACAAATCATAGGGTAATTTAGTATCCCGCCAGTACGGCATTGCTTTCTTATGATTTTTTTGAAAATTGCCATCGCTTTCGGACATTTTTCGTTTTATTGTTCTTATTGTTTCATCCCATTTTTTATAAAAAGGGCTTTTCTTTTCAGCGTCAACTTTACAAAATTCAAGCAATAAAGAAGCCGTTTCCCGTTTCATACTTTGGTCCATGCCTTAATTACCCCTCCGAAAGACGAATTTATTCAGCCTTTTATCAGGCTGTAAACACACTTATCAATAACAGGGCCGAGACATTTACGTTTTCACTTTAATGAGAAAATTTGGAATATTTGCTGTTTTTTTGGCAAATGTACGCAAGGGGCTATTTACCATATACACGCAATATATCATTAAATTTATATTTTGTCAAGTTTTTTTATAAAATTTTTTGAAAAGTTGTATTTTTTGTTTAACTTTTGACAGCAGACAAAACACCCCCAACTATGATACTATACAGATGTATANAAGGAGACCCCAATCGCGCAAAAACTCGANTCTGAAAAAATANTTTCCGCTTTACAGGAAAACGGTTCNGTCGCAGAGAAACTGCCCTCTTACGAGCCGCGCCAGTCTCAGCTTGATCTTCTTTCTCTTATAATACGCGCTTTTAACGAGGACGCGCTTTTAATGGCGGAAGCGGGAACTGGCGTGGGTAAATCTTTCGCGTACCTTCTTCCCGCTGTACAATTCGCGCTTGCAAATAAAGAGAAGGTGGTAATCTCCACCGCTACCATTACGCTTCAACAACAGCTTTTTGAAAAAGACATACCGTTAGTCGCGTCGGCTGTCGGCGGCGGAAAACTTAAAGCGGTTATCATGAAAGGCAGGGGGAATTATCTGTGCCTGCGCCGTCTTGACGACGTACTGCGCGAGCCGCCGCTTGACGATAATGAATTTGACGAAATAAAAAAAATAAACGAATGGTCGCGTAACACAAAAACAGGCGGACGAACGGAACTTGCTTTTATGCCGCGTGAGACGGTGTGGGCGGGCGTCTGCTCCGAATCCGATTTGTGCCTGGGCATTCACTGTCCCTGGCGGGAACAATGTTTTATCCTCGCGCTCAGAAAAGAAGCGAGTAACGCGCACATCATNGTCGTTAACCACCATCTGCTATTCGCTGATCTGGCCGCCCGCTATCAGGGAGCCGGTTACGAAAACGCCGTTGTGCTTCCGCCTTTTAACCGGCTTGTAATTGACGAGGCGCACACGATAGAAAACGCGGCTTCCTCTTTTTTCTCCGAGGAATTCGCGCGCACGGGAATTTTCAAACAGCTTGGCAGGCTCTACCACAAACGCCGCGCAAGACAACAGGGTCTGCTGGTAAAGTTTCGCGCTCTGCTTCCCTCAAGCCAAGACCCGCTTGAACCTCAACCGAGCCCAAAGGGCGAAGGTTCCCCTCTTGATAGTATGGCGGAGGCTGTTAAAAAAATACGCGAATGCGCGGAAGAACTGGACGAATGCGCCCTTGATATTTGCGGCGCACAGGGAATCATAAGACTGTCGCCTGCAATAGACGAATCGTTTTTAAAAGCGTCTCTTGTGCCGCGGTTAAAAGCGCTGAGAAAAAATATTCTGTCGCTTGTAAATATGATTCGCGACGCAACTGAAAGCCTTGATGAAGAAAAAGCCGCGGAGCCTGTCGTTTGGGAAATAAAGGCAATCGTAAGGCGGCTTGAGGGCACAGCCGAAATTTGCGCCGCTTTCAGCGATTACCGCAAGCATGAAGACGCTGTCCTGTGGATCGAAAAACAGCGCGTTTCAACGGAACCCTGGGCGGTTTTTACAAAGACTCCCCTCGATCTTGCCCCCATTCTGAAAAAGAGCGTATTTTCACCTAACAAAACCGTCGTCTGCGTATCGGCGACTCTCGCGGTAAACGACGACTTTTCCTATTGGGGGAGCCGCTGCGGAATTGCAAATGTCGAAAACCGTCCAGTATTGTCGGGATGTTTCCCCTCGCCGTTTCCGTATTCAAGCGCGGTGCTTCTTGCAGCTCCTACAGACGCTCCCCTTCCCGATGAATCGGGCTGGCAGGAATTTATCGACAGATCGGCGGGCCGCCTTGCCGCCTGCTCCGGCGGTTCGGCGCTTGTGCTTTTTACTTCGTACCAGTCCCTGAAAAGCGCGTATCTCGCGGCCAAAGACGAACTTGAACCGCTCGGCATCCGCTGTCTTAAACAGGGCGACGACGACCGCACGCGCCTTTTACAGAGTTTCCTTTCCGACGCGAACTCCTGCCTCTTCGCCACCGATTCGTTCTGGGAAGGCGTTGACGCGCCCGGCGATACCCTGCGCCTTGTCATCATCTGCCGCCTGCCCTTCCGCACTCCGGGAGACCCGGTATTCGAAGCCCGCAGCGAGGCCGTCCAAAAAAACGGCGGGAACCCCTTTATGGAACTTTCCCTGCCCCAGGCGGTGATGAAATTCAAACAGGGCTTCGGGCGTCTCATGCGCAGAAGCGCGGACAGGGGAGTGGTCGCGGTTCTTGACGGGCGGATTCTCAAAAAACAATACGGGCAGTTGTTCCGCAGTTCGCTTCCAGAAACCCGAACCAGTTTCGGCAGTATGGAAAACATCCTGCGCGATATGGAAAGTTTTTTGTTTTAACGGTAAATTTTCCCCCTTTCCGCTGTCTAGACTTCCGGGCAATCCCGCGCTAAAATTAACTGATGGAACCGATCATTTTAGCTTCAGGGTCGCTGCGGCGGCAGGACTACTTCAAAATGCTGGGACTGCCCTTCAGCATCCTGCCCGCGGAAATTGACGAAAGTAAAATTACGCAGGCCTCCCCGCTTAAATTCACCGCGGAACTGGCGAAAAGAAAGGTAGAAAAGGTCATCGAAATAATGAAAGACCGCCTGCCTAAGTGGATTTGCGGGGCGGACACGATCATCGCGCTGGACGGGAAAATCTTCGGAAAACCGGCAAACCGCGAAGAAGCCGCCGCGATGTTAAGGGAACTATCGGGCAAACAGCACAAGGTAGTAACCTCGGTCGCGCTTTACAACGGCAACAACGGCAAAATCGACTGCCGGGGCGCGACGTGCACGGTCGCCTTCGCCCGCCTGACGGAAGCGGAAATCGAATGGTACCTTGATACCAACGAATGGCAGGGGGTAGCCGGCGCCTACCGCATACAGGAACTGGCAAGCTGTTTCATCACCCAGATAAAAGGCTCCCCAAGCACGGTTGCGGGCTTGCCATTGCGCGAGTTTTATGTCATGCTGAGGGACAACGGCTACCCATACGGAGCTTGAGCTTTTTTTAAGGTAGACGAATTTCCGCCGACTTGACATACGCAAGTTGTCACAGGACGGTGAGATATAGTGATGGAAGGGTTTTTCATACTGGAAAAACTCAAAGTACCTTTAGGTACAAGGTTAGGAGGATACTTTGGCTGTAGTTACTATGAAGAATCTCCTGGAATCGGGAGTACATTTCGGTCATCAGGTGAAACGCTGGGATCCGAGGATGAAAAAGTACATCTTCGCGGAGAGGAACGGCATTCACATCATCGACCTGCAAAAAACGATTCAGGCAATCAAGGACGCTTACGACGCCGTACGCAAAACCGTGGCTGCCGGGAAAAGCGTGCTTTTTGTAGGAACCAAAAAACAGGCGCAGCAGGCTGTCCAGAAAGAAGCCGAACGCTGCGGAATGTTCTATGTAAACAACCGCTGGCTCGGCGGTATGCTTACCAATTTCGTCACCATTAAAAAATCCCTGCTCCGGCTTAAAAAACTGGAAAAGATGGAAATAGACGGAACTTTCGAAAACCTCACCAAAAAAGAAATCTCAGGTTTGGGCAAGGAACGCATCAAACTTCAGAAGAACCTGGGCGGCATAAAGGAAATGAAGGAACTGCCAGGAATTCTTTTTATCATCGACACGCGCAAAGAGGCAATCGCCGTCGCCGAAGCGCAGAGGCAGGGCATTCCCATAGTCGCGGTTGTGGACACCAACTGCAATCCCGAAGGCATCGACTACCCCATTCCGGGCAACGACGACGCGATACGGGCGATTACCCTCTTTACGCAGATCATCGCAAACGCGGTTGTGGAAGCGGATAACGAAGTCGGATTGAAGATCATCGAAACCCTCGGCGATGANGACGAAGAAGAAGGGCTTGCNAACGACGCTTCCATTAAAGAAGAAGACAGAGAAATTGATATCGAAAAATATTCAACCGAAGAAGCGATCAAGGCTTTCCAAAAAAAGGAAGAAGACGATGAAGACGACGAAAATGAAGATCAGATTCAGGTTGATGTCGATAAATTCGATAATGAGTAACAAACAAGGAGTTATAAATGGCTGAAATAAGCGCTGCGGATGTAAAAAGGCTTCGGGAAAAAACCGGAGCCGGAATGATGGAATGTAAAAACGCCCTTGTATCAACTAACGGCGATTTTTCCCAGGCGGAAAAACTGCTCAAAGAGAAAGGGCTGGCCGCTCTTGAAAAACGCGCAGGCAGGGCAACCAACGCGGGCAATATAATCATCAAAATGAAAGACGACGGTTCACAGGCAGTGCTTGTGGAACTTACATCGGAAACAGATTTTGTCGCGCGCAATCCCGATTTTATAAAACTGGGCGAAGAAATAGCGGCAAAGGCTCTTTCAAACGGCATAACAGAACCAAATGACGATCTAAACGGCATGGTGACAGAACTCGCGACAAAGATTCGCGAAAACATGGGCCTTAAAAGGATATGCCTTGTTAAAGCATCTCCCAATGAATGCCTTACACAGTACATTCACGGAGAAAACGACATCGGAGTAGTGGTAAAATGCGAATCCGACAAACCGGAAATCTTTAAAAACGAAGAAGTTAAATCTTTTATTTTTACCCTGGCATTGCACATAGCGGCCTTCAATCCTCTTGCCCTTGAACGCGCAAAGATCGATCAGGGGTGGATAAAGGAACAGGAAGAAATTTTCCGCAAGCAGATGGAACAGGACGAAAAAATGAAAGGCAAGCCGCAGGAAGCGCTTGCGAAAATTCTGCAGGGCAAGGTAAACAAGCACCTGAGTGAAATCTGCCTTCTTGAGCAGGGTTATGTGAAAGACGAAAAAATGACAGTCGCCAAAGCCATCGAGGAATGCGCCAAAAAAGCGGGAGCAAAACTGGCGGTAAGCGATTACGTCTATTACAAAGTAGGCGCGGAGGCATGAGGTAATTATGCAGGATGTCATTTCGTCTAACGAAGAGCGGATGAAAAAAACAGCGGCAAACCTTAAAGAGGGCTTTGCCTCTTTAAGGACCGGGCGCGCCTCGGCCTCGCTGTTCGACAGAATTCGCGTTGATTACTACGGAGAAAAATCGCCCCTTAATCAGGTAGCCAACATCTCTGTCCCCGAAGCGCGCCTTATCGTCATCCAGCCCTGGGACAAAAACCTAATCGGCGAAATAGAAAAGGCAATCCGCGCTTCGGAACTGTCGCTGAACCCGTCCAACGACGGCAAGGTGATACGCATCGCAATTCCGCCGCTTACGGAAGAGCGGCGCAAGGAACTGGTTAAACTGGCGAAAGCTCAGGCGGAACAGTCAAGGGTCGCAATCCGCAACATCCGCAGGGACGGCAACGAAGAGCTGAAAAAACTTTTAAAGGATTCAAAAGTAACCGAGGACGACCAGACCAAGACAGAAGCGGAACTGCAAAAACTTACCGACAGCTATATCGGACAGGTGAATCAAATTCTGGAAGAGAAAGAAAAAGAAATAATGGAAGTGTAAGGGGTTAGATGAAAAAGGTAATACAGCGTTTATTAACATTTTTTGCCGGAGTTCCGGCGGTTGCCGCGCTTGTTCTTTTCCTTCCTTTTTACCGGCACCTTCCGCTGAACATTGTGGTAACAATTTTCTCAGGCGTAGGCGCCATAGAATTTTCCGTGATGCTCAAAAAAAAGAATCTGCATATTTCAAAACCGGAGGCCTTTATACTTGGAGCTTTGCCTCCCGCCGCGTTAACGCTTACGACAAGTTTGGGGTTTTCCGTTTGGATAATCCCGTTGGTGATTATGGCAGGCGCGGGCTGGGTTTTATTGTCCCGCACTTTTTCGCGTCTGGATAAAATGGATAACGTCGCCAACCGCCTCGCCGCAGGCTGTTCCGTGCTCGTTTACCCGGGTTTCTTCATGTGCTGGCTTGTTAATATGTCGATCTGGGAAAATTCCGGCGCCATCCTGTTATTCCTGCTGATTGCGTTTGGAAGCGATTCGGCGGCGTGGCTTGCCGGGAATCTTTTCGGCGCAAATAACCGGGGGGTAATCGCGGCAAGCCCCAACAAAAGCATCGCGGGTTTTACCGGCGGAACAATCGGCTCAATAATTGTTTCAGGCGGCGCGGCATTGCTATTCCCCTCCATTTTCATTCCGGACGGCGAAGGCGTCTCCCTTTCCGCGCTGATGGTTACGGCGGTTCTTCTTGGCTTTTTCACCGGCATAGCCGCCGCGTTAGGCGATCTGGCGGAGTCGGCAATCAAAAGAAGCTGCGACGTAAAGGATTCGGGAAAACTCATGTTTGGAAGGGGCGGCGTCCTTGATTCAATCGATTCAATTGCCGTAGCTTCTCCGGTGTTTTTCCTGCTTTTCAACATACTTTTTGTTATCAGCCGATGAAAAAAAGAATCGCCGTCCTGGGCGCTACAGGTTCCATCGGGAAAAACTCACTTGATGTAATTTCGCGTAACAAAGACGATTTTGAGGTCGTGCTTCTGTCCGCCCATTCCAGCCGCCGCGAACTTGACAACCTGAAAAAGAAATGGCCTTCCGCCGTCTGCGTGCTTTCAGGCGAAGGCGCTTCACCCAACGGCGGAAAGGAAAAACTTATTCAGGCCATAAAAAGCGTTCGGGCGGATATAACAATAAACGGCATCTGCGGCAGCGCGGGGCTGGAACCCTCCCTTGCGGCGATTGAGTCCGGTTCAAACCTCGCTCTGGCAAACAAGGAAACCATCGTCATGGCGGGCAAACTGGCTTTCCGCCTTGCGGAAGAAAAAAACGTAAAAATAATACCCGTGGATTCCGAACACTCCGCTATTTTTAATCTGCTTGAGGCTCACGGCAGCGCGGAGGAAATAATTCTGACCGCTTCCGGCGGGCCTTTCAGAAAACTGAGTTTGAAGGAGATGGAAAACGTAAGCGCGCAGGACGCGCTTGCCCATCCTACATGGAAAATGGGGCCGAAAATATCCATCGATTCCGCGTCGATGGCAAACAAGGGCCTTGAAATAATCGAAGCCTGCGTGTTATTCGACATGCCGCCGGAAAAAATCAAGGTTGTAATTCATCCGCAAAGCATCGTCCACTCCATGGTGCGCCTGTCCAACGGCGTAATAAACGCCCAGCTTTCCAAACCCGATATGCGCCACCCCATTCATGACGCTCTTTATTGGCCGCGTACAGTCCCCTCGTCTCTGGATACTTTAAGTTTTGATTCCCTCACCCTTGAATTTGAAAAACCGGACAGCCAAAAATTCCCGATGCTGACCCTCGCATGGGAAGCCGCCTCCCGAGGAGGGCTTTATCCCTGCGCGTATAACGCCGCGAATGAAGAAGCCGCAGCCGCCTTTATCAACCGCAGGATCGGCTTTCTTGATATACCCAAAGTAACAAATTATGTTTTAGCGGAAGATTGGTCTGCCGCCTGCCTTGATAAAGAAAGCGTACTGAAAGCGGACGCGGACGCGCGCCTGAGGGCTGTTTCATATATTGACAAAAATATGTCATAATATCGCAAGGAAGTATTTATGTTGCTAATAAAGATTATTCTGGGTCTTATCGGTCTTGGCATTGTGGTATTTATTCACGAACTGGGACATTTTATTGCCGCGCGCCTTATGAAAATCGACGTAGAGGCGTTTTCCATTGGATGGGGAAACCCAATCCTTAAAAAGAAAATAGGAAATGTCGAGTACCGCCTGGGAATGTTTCCTGTCGGCGGCTACTGCAAAATGAAAGGCTCATCCGATTACGGCACATCCGATTATAAAGAGGTGTGGGAAAAAATGAGGGACGGCATAGAACTGGATAAAAGCTCATTCCTTGGAGCAAGCCCGCTGGCGCGAATCGTCGTTTCTTTCGCCGGCCCTTTTTTTAATTTGATATTCGCCGCCGTCCTGCTTTCAATCCTGTGGGGCGTAGGTTTTGAAATAAACACTCTTGGAAACAGAATCATCCTTGCGTCGGAAATAACGCCGGGTCAGACATACCCTGCCGACGCGGCCGGCTTTAAAACCGGAGACCGCATTGTAGAAATAGCGGGCCGGGAGATTTCCTACTACCACGAAGTGCAGGAAAACATTGCCCTGAACCCCGACAAGCCGCTTCCCGTAACAGTGGAACGCAACGGCGAAATCCTCAGACTGCAAGTTACGCCCTCTCTTGACAAATCAAGCGGCGCGGGAAAAATCGGAGTTTATTTCTGGACAGACCCCGTAATCGAAAACATAAAAGAGGACAGTCCCGCCGGGCGTCTGGGCCTTNTGCCCGCGGACGTTATCGTCTCNGCAAACGGAGAGCCTGTGCGCAACAGCCTGGACCTTATGAAGATCATGGAACAAAAACCCGATACCCTTGTCCTTGAATACGAGCGTAACGGCGTACTCAGGCAGGCTGAATTTACCGGCGAAGAGATAGAGAGCGGACTTGGTTTATCATGGGGAACGATCAGTTACCGCACTCCAAATCTTTCGATCCCCGTAGCAATCGCAAAGGGTATAAAAGAAAGTTATAAAACACTGGCGGTTTCCATAAAGAGCCTCAAACTGCTTTTTATGGGGATCGATCTTACGCAGGCGGTTTCAGGGCCTGTGCGCATAACTTACATGATAGGCGATACGGCGGCTCAGGGTTTCGGGCAGGGGCTGGGAACCGGCATGCGCTCAATAATCAACTTTATCGCCCTTATATCCGTTGCCCTGTGCGTTATGAATCTTCTGCCCCTGCCAATTCTTGACGGCGGAATGATTATCCTTTTCCTTGTGGAATTGATACGCGGAAAACCCGCCCACCCAAAGGCAATTTCAGTTTTCCAGACCTGCGGCATGGTAATCATTTTCGGCCTGATGATTTTTGCGGTATTCGGAGATATAATGTACTTTGTCCGCCGTTGATCGACGTTAGGGGGTAACAGAATGAAAAGAAATATCGGCTGTCCCTGCGGAAGAACTTTTTCGATAGAGACAGAAGAGGAAGTTGATCTGGATCAAAACATTGAGTATCTGGATAAAATCCTCAGCGGGACATTCATGAGTTTTTCCTGTCCCGCCTGTAGTAAAAAGCACAAACCGGAATACAAAGTTATGCTCGTCTGGAAATCAAAAAAATTAAAACTTGAAGTCCTGCCCGAACTGGAGCGCGGAGAATTCTACCGAAGGAGACCGGATAAGGTTCCGTACGAAACCATCATCGGATACCCGGAGATGGCGGATCGCGTCGCCGTCATAAAAGACAATCTGGAACCGATGGCGATAGAAACGCTTAAATACTACCTTCTTGCGAAAGCCGAGGAGAATTATCCCGACAGGGATGTAAACGCGTGGTATCACGCGAAGGGGCCGGACGGAATTGAATTTCATCTGGACGGGATCAGGGAGGACGAAGTGGCTGTAATGCGGGTGCCTCAGCAGGTGTACGAGAAAACCTGCGAAGATTACCGGAAACACCCTAAAAACGAAATCTTCGCGTCCATGCGCTGCCGCTCGTATCTTTCGGTTCAAAATATGTTCCGCCCCGACATTCTAAAATGAAAAAACCGCGGCGTATCAGATTCATAATACTCGCTGTTTTTCTGTTTTTAT
>JGI24698J34947_10001504_pt1 | contig 12339 bp, 10 predicted proteins | sample TergutMp193P3_FD_34947 | JGI IMG/M metagenome (IMG submission 34947)
AGGGGCTTGCGTCCTTCTTTCTTGAGCCGCAGGGCAAGTTTTGCGGAGCTTGTGGTTTTCCCCGAGCCCTGGAGCCCCAGCATGAGGATGACCGAAATTGTGTCCGGCCCCTTGAGCTGCAGTTCCTGGGCGGAACGTCCGGCGGGGCCCTTTTCCGTGTCCCCCAGGAAGGAAACGAGCTTGTCGTGAACGATTTTGATAAACTGCTGGCCCGGGTCTACCGAGCGCAGGACCTTCTCGCCCTTCGCCTCTTCTATGGTGGAGTTTACGAACCTGCGAACCACCCTCAGGTTCACATCAGCCTCAAGCAGCGCCATTTTTATCGCGTCAACCGCATCGTCTATGTTTTTTTCGGTGATCGTGGACTTTCCCGCCACAAACCGGAACGCGTCGGAGATCTTCTCGGTGAGTTTGTCGAACATGGGGGTATTATAGCATTAGAACTTAATTAGTCCAGTCAAAACACCAATAACAACGGTGGCAACACCAGATATAATAGCAGTTGCAAGCCAAAGAGCCCCTTGTAATCTGAGAACTTTTTTATTAACTTCACTTGATATCTTTTTCCTGGCTTCTTCTTCCAATCTGAGGGAATCTTTCCTGGCTTCTGTTTCTATTCTAAGGGCTTCTTTTCTGGCTTCTTCTTCCAATCTGAGGGAATCTTTCCTGGCTTCTGATTCCAGTTTAAGGGATTCCTTCAAATTTTCAATATCTATGCTGATTCTCTCAATATTTCTGGTTGTTTTATGCACAAGTTCATCCAATTCGATAATGGTGTCAGAGTTTCTTATCAGAGTCCTTTTGAAAGCATCCAGTTGTTTTTCCACAGGGAAAGTGGAATAATTAATAGGGACACCATATTTAGATTTTAAGATTGTATCATCAAGACGAAAATCATATTTTATGCCATCGCAGTTAGAAACAACTCCATTGCAAAGGAGAGTATTATTACCTATCAATTCTTGAAGATGCTTACCTGCTATCACTTTAGCCATATTATTCCCCTCCCAAGAAATTCAAAATGACAATAGTTTAATGTAGATTAAGGCGCATTATATCACACCTTTTTTGGGCTGTAAACACGCACCTCTCGCCATTCCTTAGTGGGTCATTTTGACCTGTTTTCAAGCTAATTATAGATGACTGTTTTCTTCTCCAGTCCCCAGTCCCTAATCCCTACTCCCCATCAGCGCCCTCTCAAACTCTTCCCTCGGGTTTACCTGGGCTTTCTTCGGGTTGGAGGCGAGGATTTTCGCCGCGGCGATAAAATCCTGAAGGCTGACGCCTGAGTTTTCGTAGAGGTCTTTGAAATAGTTGTCTTCCTCGTAATAGAGCCTGTAGAGTTCAAGGTACGCGTTGTTTATGGTCTGTTGGGTGAAGTTTTTGTAATTTTCGGTTTTGAAGAGGCTGTCGTATTGCGCGTCAAACCTCGCCTTTGCCGCCTCGATGATCTCTTCCTTGCGGCGCAGTTTTTCTTCCCTGAACAATGTATCGTTTTTATACACCCTATCCAGTTCCGCGATTAGCTCCCGTATAAAGGCGAGAAAGGTGGCCCTGTCCTCCAAGGCGACGCTTGCGTCGTCAGCGTCGCCTGAATCGGCCTCCTCTGCGGCGTTGCCGGGGCTGGAAAGCCTTTCCGCATAGAGCCGCCCGCCTTCGGTTCCCACAAATTCCGCGAGCTGCTCGTTGAACTGGGCCTGGCTTTTTATGAATACCGTGGCGTGGACGAGTTCGTGGATGATCATGTCCGCCAGGGCGCGGTCTGAATAGTTTTTCATGTATGAATAGAGGGGGTCTCTGAACCAGCCCAGGGTGCTGAACGCGTTTACGCCCCGGATCAGCACGTCCAGGTTCTTTTTTTCGAGTTTTGTCCGCTCTTTCCGGGCGTCCTCAACGTTGAAAAAGCCCTTGTAGGGAACCTTGCCCACCACGGGAAACCACCACTCGTAGCGTCCGAAGGAATCATCCGGCGAGGCGGAGACCACCGCTGCAAGGTAATTGCGGTCCAGCTCCACGTAGCGGGTGTAATTCTTGCTTTCCTTAAGGCCCAGCTCCTCCATGGCAAAACGGCGGATATCGTTCACCTTCTGTACGAATTTGCGATCTTCCTCGGTGGCCCCTTCGGCGCTTGCCAGGTCTTCCAGGGGAACGGCCCTCCCAAGGTAGCCCAGCATGGTGGTTCCCTGCTTCAGGGTATAGCAGCCCGAAAAGGCGATTGCAACGACAACGAGGAAAGCCGCGGCGAGGAGCACCGGCAGGTTGCAATAAACCCAGGACAAAAAGGGCCTCATGGGGACAGTATAGCACCCAAAAGGGTGACAGTCACCCATTCGGGCAAAAAAAGAGCCCCCCGGGAAAAGGAGGTGAGGAAACCCGGGAGGCAGGCTGACGAATACGATAGATGATTCGTATAGGGTAAAGCGGATTGGTTAGCGCCGCAAGGCTTTAACCAATCAACGTATCGCCAGAACTATATATAGGATACGAAAATAGNATGAGAGGGTCAAGGCTTTTTCGATGAGAATAGCGNTAAANATGCANCAGATTTTATAAGGCGTGTATTTTCTTAAAAAAAGGTGACAGTCACCTTTTTGGAGTATGTACTTGACTAGTATACACGGATTTTATCATATTGTAAAATCGCACAGGGTCGCAGGAGGTACAAAATGCCCGATTCCAATTCCCAATCCCAAAATTCGCAGGCTAACAGGAACGAAAAAGCCAACGAGAGATTGGCTTTAATACGCCACTCGGTGAGCCATGTCATGGCGGAAGCCGTGACCCGCCTTTTCCCGGGGACAAAGGTCGCCATTGGCCCGTCTATTGAAAACGGCTTCTACTATGACTTCCAATTTCCCTCGGGTGAAAACAACAAGCCCCCAATCGTCGCGGAGGACCTTGCCGTCATCGAGGCGGAAATGAAGAAGCTCATCGACAGCCGCCAGGACTTTGTGCGTGTGGAATTGAGCCGCGAGGACGCCCTGCGGCGTTTCGACGGGGAGCCCTTCAAGCAGGAACTCATCAGCGACCTTCCCTCAGGCGAGACCATCTCCATCTACGAAAACCGTGATGCAGGCGGCCTCCAGTGGGCGGATCTCTGCCGGGGCCCCCATGTGCAAAACACGAGGGAGATACACTCCGGGGCGTTCAAACTCATGAGCATAGCCGGGGCCTACTGGCGGGGGGACGAGAACCGGCCCATGCTCACCCGCATCTACGGAACCGCCTGGGAAAACCCGAAAGACCTCAAGGCCCACCTCGCCTATCTTGAGGAGATTGAGAAGCGGGATCACCGGCGGCTGGGCAAGGAGCTTGACCTCTACTCGATACACGAGGAAGCCGGGGCGGGGCTCATCTACTGGCATCCCAACGGGGGACGCATGAGGGTGGCGATTGAGGATTTCTGGCGGAGCGAGCATTACCGGAACGGTTACGAGATCCTCTTCACCCCTCACATCGGGAAGGCCTGGCTCTGGGAAACTTCCGGCCACCTGGGTTTCTACAAAGAAAGCATGTACAGCCCAATGGAAATCGACAAGCAGAATTACTATATAAAGCCCATGAACTGTCCCTTCCACATTTTGATCTACAACAATTCGGGGCACTCTTACCGGGATCTTCCCCTGCGCTGGGCGGAGCTGGGCACGGTGTACCGCTACGAGCGCTCGGGGGTGCTCCACGGCCTCCTCAGGGTACGCGGCTTTACGCAGGATGACGCCCACATCATCTGCACCCCGGAACAGATGGAGGCGGAGATTCTGGAGGTGCTGCGCTTCAGCCTCAGCATCTGGCGGACCTTCGGTTTTAAGGAAATTAAGGCATACCTGGCTACCCGGCCGGAAGAAGCCGTGGGCGAGCCTGCCCGCTGGGACGCCGCCCTGGAAAGCCTCCGCAAGGCCGTGGATGCCGAAGGGCTGGCTTACGAAATCGACGAAGGCGGTGGCGCGTTCTACGGCCCCAAGATAGATTTAAAGATCAGGGATGCCCTGGGCCGTGAATGGCAGATGACCACGATTCAGTTTGACTTCAACGAACCTGAGCGTTTTGACATGACCTTTGTTGATGCCGACGGCAAACAGAAACGGCCCTACATGATCCATCGCGCCCTCCTTGGCAGCCTGGAGCGCTTCTTCGGCGTCCTAATCGAGCACTTCGGCGGGGCCTTCCCTGTGTGGATTGCCCCGGAGCAGATCGCGGTGATCCCGGTGTCGGAAACTTACAACGACTACGCGAAAAAAATCGCCGGGGAACTGCGCGCGGAGGAGCTTCGGGTTTCCGTGGAACTTGACGATTCGCGGCTCAACGCCAAGATCAGGAACTGCCAGAACCGCAAGATCCCCTATATGCTGGTGGTCGGCGAAAAGGAGGCGAGCGAGGGAACCGTTTCCGTACGCTTCCGTGACGGCAAACAGATGCCATCAATGAAGATCGATGAGTTCATCGTATACGCGGTTGAAAAGGCGATATCCAGGGATTTGGAACTTTGAAGGAGCAGGAGAGTTAGGGAATAGGGTGCACTCGGTTAGTTAGGAAACGTATACGCGCTTTTTCATAACGTTCGTCAAGGGCAATCGCTTCTTCCTCAGTCAAGGTTCCCATTTCCTTCTTCCATAAAAGCTCCGTTATACCCTCCTCCTCCATTGCTTTCGCACGCTCTTCCATTGTGGCAAAATGAACCGGCCTAAATTCAGCTAGTTGTTCTTCTGTAAGCAAAGGACAATCAGGGTCATAAACATAGGGACGGCGAGCCGCCGCTTCTATTTCCGCTTTGGCTGCCGCGTGTTCCTCAGGGCTTAACTCTCTGCCAGCCACGTGTCTCACAATCGCCATAGTATATCCTCCGTTCAAAAGGCTCCGCAACGCGGGCCGATATTATACGGGTATTATCCCCCCGTTCCGTAAAAACCACAAAAAGCACGTTTTTAGAAAGACCAATGGTCTGCCATCGATCTTCATTATCACTTGAATCGTCATCATGGCGTCCAATACGGCGAGGGTCAAAAAAAAACTGCTCAGCCCTTTCGAAGTGAACACCGTGAAGCCTGAAATTTTCCCGTTCTTTTTCCGGGTCCCATTCAAATACCATATTCATCATAAGTCAAATTCCTCTGAAAGTAAATCCTTTTTTCCCTGTTCCCTTATTCCCCTATTCCCTTCCTACATATACCTCAAATACAGCAGCAGCGGGAGATGGTCGCTCAGGCCGTTGCCGTTTCTGGGGATATACCTGTTTGGGGTGCCGTTTGAGGCGGTGAAGGGTGCGTGGTTCAGCACAAGGCAATCGGAAAAGGTCCACCCAGTGCCGTCGAAGAGGGCTTCCGAGAGAAGGAAGTGATCGATGGTTTCCCATTTGTCCCGGTAGTAATATGAGCCGTCGTTCAATTCCACCCCCCAGGGGGAGTAAAGCGCAAGGACGTCTTCCATATACCGGGAGAGGGGCGGCTTTTCCCCGCTCAGGACGAGGAAATCGGGGGAACTCCTGGAACCGGCTTTCGCCGCCAGGGCCGCCGCGGCGGGGTCGTCCGGAAGCAGGGCGCTGAATGTGGATTCGAGGTAAAATTCGTCATGGTTTTCGTTGAGATCGCCCATGATGATAACCGGGGTTCCCTCTTCCTTCTGCTTCAGTTCCAGAAGCCGCCTGTGAACCACCCTGGCGGAAGCCCGCCGGAGGCCTTCGGTATCTTTTCCGCTTTTCGATTTCCAGTGGCAGAGGAGGAAAACGAGCGGTTCCCCTCTCGGTTCAACCCTGACTTCCAGTACCGGCCTTGGGGCGGTCTCTTCCCCGACGGTGATTGAGTGAGATCTGATATCAGTTATCGGAAAACGGCTCAGAATACCAATTCCAATGGACATACCGGGAATGTTTGAGAACGCGGTCCAGTTGTACGAGTACTTTGAAAGGCCCCCTTTTGCGAGGTCTTCAAGAACCCCGGCATTCTCGAGCTCTATGAGGCCGAGAATATCCGGGACAGCCGTCTTTTCGGACTGGATCATCTGCTGAATCGCCTGAGAGATGGCATTGATCCTTGCCTTGTACTTTTCAGGCGTCCATCCCGCCCCCGCGCGGTACTCATCGTATTCGTTCCCCGAATCCCGCCCGTCAAACAGCGCCTGGACGTTCCAGGACGCCACGCTGACAAATTCCGGCCCCGCCGGTTTGTTGGGTGATATGACTTCGCACCCAACCAGAACGAAGATTGCCGACAAGAGAATGATTGCTTTTGTTAAGTGTTTCATACCCTATATACTGCACGGGGATGGAATATGCTTTGAAATTCGAGAGAAAAATTTAAAAAATTTTAAAAAAATTTTACCACGAACCACACAAACCAACACGAACAAAAAAATATTGGAAACAATAGGTTCGTGGTGTTCGTGACGTACCGAAGGTACGAGTTCGTGGTTATTCTTCTTCCTTATCTTCTTTTCATTGCGTTCTAGCGTAGTGTTCGCAGGAGGGCGCGTAGCTCAGGATCGCCGGGAAGGGAAGGGCTGCTTTGGGGCTGCGTTCTCTCGGCGATGAGGATCACCTCGTCCCCGGCGCTGATACGGTCGAAGAAGCCGTTTCGCGTCAAGCGGCCTACCGAGACTTCCTCGTCGGCGCTTTCAATCGTCAGCTTCCCTACCACGTCGTCCGGGGTGAAAATGAGGCCTATTCCCTCGTTCTGGATCTCGGTTCTTCCCTTCATCACCACGTTAAACTCGTCGCCATTTTTTACCCCGTCGGCACGGCCCTTGTCGATCAGGCCCTGGTCATTGCGGCGAATGACGAGTTCCGCCCTGAACGGGAGGCTCGCGGAGAGCTGGTCGACGATGCCCCGGCTGGCGTTACGCAGCCTGTCGGGGCCTGTGCGGAAGGCGTTAAACACGGCGGCACTCGTGCCGGTACGTGCGACGAAGAGCTCTCCCTTTATCGAAATGTCCCTCTCGTTTTCGGTAACAGATACCAAAAGGAAATAGTCCGCCCCCGCTTCACGCGCCGTGCGGAAGGCCGTGGCGAAGGATGCCTGGCGAAGTTCGAGGTCCATGGGAAGTATGTTGCGCTCGTGGCTGAGGAGGTCTTTTATGTAGGAGGACGCCCCGGCGCCGGCATCGACATGGTAAAAAGAGGCTTGCGAGGCAACGGAAAAGATCGCCACTTTCCAATGCGGCTTGTTCAATAAAATGGGATCAACACCCCAGCGCCTGAACAGGGCAGTGGAAAGGAGGGCGTTATATGTCTCCACCGCGTCGTTAAGGGCGCGATCCGCCATGCCCATGTCCTGCAAGAAGCGCAGTTCGTCCAGGTAGCGGGCGGGGAAGCCGGAGAGCCGGATGAGTTCCGCGTATTCCCGGCGGTCGGCGGCGTAGGGGTTGAGGCGGAGGCCGCGCCGGTACTCGAAGAGCGCCTGTTCCATGAGGTTTCTGGAGCGGAAGTCCCTTGCGCGGTTAAAATGCCATGTCGCCCACCTCGCCCGCACGGGATCCTCCAGCCTGGAATTGCCTATGAGGAGTTCCTCAAGGGCGGCCCTGATGTACTCGTCATTGGGATCGATGCTCGCCGCAGTTGAGAGTATTGTTTGGGCTTCATTCACCCGCCCCATTCTAATATAGGCGACCCCTTTCAGGTACCACGAAAGGGAATCATCGCGGTTTAAAACGATGAGTTCGTCGGCAAGCCGCGCGGCTTCCTCGTATTGGCCTGCGCGGTAACGCAGGGACGCCAGAAGAAAGCGCGCCGGGGTGTAACCCGGTCGGTAGTACAGGGCGTTTTCGGCGTGCCTGATGCCTTCCGCCAGCCGCCCGTCGCGGGAGGCGAGGTACGCGGCGTAATAGTGGACGCGGTAATCCCCCTCATGCTGAAGCAGAGCCCTCGCGATATAGCTTTGGGCGTTTTCAGTGTCCCCAAGGGAGCCCAAAACGAGGGCAAGTGAAACGAGAAGCCGCCTGTCGTCAGGGTAGCGGCGCACCGCCTCGCGGTAACGGGTCACCGCGTCCCCGGCACGGCCACGGGCGATGTCCAGTTCTGCGGCGGCGAACAGCGCCTCCCTGTTGTAGGGCTCGCTTTGAAGCACCTGGTTGACTATCGCCTGGGCCTCGTCAAGCCGTCCCAGGGCGATCATCGTGTGGGCTTCAAGGTTTGCCAGTGCGGTGTTAGACCTCGAAAGGCTCCTCGCCCTGCGAACCCAGTTCAGTGCCTCGTCGAATTCGCCAAGCTCGTAGTAGCACTCGGCAAGGGCGGCGGTCGCCTGGGCATGGGCGGGATTGACGCGCAGGCACTCAATCAGCAACTCGGACGCGGCATACCAATCCTCCGCCACCATATACGTAATGCCCTGCTCGTAAAGCGCCGGCGCGGAAGGCGCTTGCGAGTAGAGTATCTGCGTAGAAAAGAATAAAACGCTGAGAATTACTAAAATTTGCTTTTTCATGCCCCTCCCAAATAGGGGAGTAGGGGAATAGGGGAGTAGGGGTCGTTGTTAGTAAGCTATTCGTGTTACCAACAAGCGCCCCGTTCTAACCACAAGCACCCTAGTCCCTAGTCCCTGATCCCTAGTCCCTTTCTTCTCACTCCCCTAGTCCCTAGTCCCTAGTCCCTTTCTTCTCACTCCCCTAGTCCCTAGTCCCTAGTCCCTGATCCCTTTCCCTCTTCTCTCGAATGACAATCTTGACCGAATTAATCTTATGCCCGTCCATGTCCTGGATGATGAAATCATGCCCGTCCCACACCTGTTTCTCGTATTTGACCGGAATCTTCCCGAACAGGTCGAACACGAAGCCCCCAAGGGTGTCGAAATCTTCCACCGGGAGGGTTATTCCGATGCGCTCGGCAAGGTCCTCAAGGTTCATGCGCCCGTCGCAGAGCCAGGCGCCGTTGCCAAGTTCAAGGATGTCCTCCTTTTCATTATCGAACTCATCCTGAATATCCCCAATGATTTCTTCCAAAATATCTTCCATGCAGACTATACCGGAAACCCCGCCGTACTCGTCCACCACCATCGCGATGTGCACCTTGCGGCGGCGGAATTCAGCCAGGAGGTCGTCGATTCGCTTCGCTTCCGGGACAAAAAAGGGCTTGTGGATCATGGTTTTTATGTCAAACGTGTCGTTTTTGACGAGGCTCTTGAGTATGTCCTGGACATAGAGGATGCCTATGACATTGTCGATGGTCTCTTCGTACACAGGGAACCGGGAATGGCCGCTTTCGATGATGCGGCTTAGGAGTTCGTCGCGATCCGATCCGGCGGAAACAAAAAGTACGTCGATCCGTGGAACCATCACTTCCTTTACGGTGGTATCCGAGAGTTCCACGATCCCCTGGATCATCTCCTTTTTTTCGTCTTCAAGGGAGTTATAGGTTTTTCTGTCTATTTCCTTGTCTTTTTTGGGGAATAACTTAAAATTCACAGAGTATCTTCTCCTGTAACTGTAGCATTGGTTCCTTAGCCTCATTTGTGGCGTGGTCGTATCCGGCGAGGTGGAGTATTCCGTGCACGAGCAGACGGCGAAGCTCCTCATCGGCGGAAACCTTGAAGAAACGGGTGTTTTCCTCGAGCGCATCCAGCGATATGACGATGTCCCCCGCCAGGAAGCGGCCGCCGGGCCCGGTTTCCCCAAGGGGAAATGAGAGGACATCCGTGGGCTCGTCTTTGTGCCTGTATTGGGCGTTAAGCGACTTAATATAAAGATTATCGCAGAACAGCACCGACAGTTCCCAGTTTTTCCTGCCCATGCCGCCCAGCACGGACTTAATGAAATCGCCCGCCTCGCCGGTCCAGGACGGCAGCGCGGCTCCTTCCGCGTTAAAAAAAACCCGGTTCATTTTGCGCTGGTTCCTTCGGAGTCAATAACTTCCTTCTCCGCCTTTTCGTCCAGTTTGGGATATTCAATCCTGGAATGGTAGTATGCTACAAGGACCCGGTAGAAGGCGTTCTTGATGGTTTCCAGGTCCTTGAAGGAGAGTTCCGACTGCGCGAGCTGGCCGTGTTCCACCTTGTTCGCGATAAGTTCCTGAATGAACTTTTCCATTTTACTGGACGTGGGTTTGCCCATCGATCTCACTGCGGCCTCGGTAACATCCGCCAGCATCACCACGGCGCTTTCCTTTGAGCGGGGCGGGTTGCCGGGATAGCAGAAGTCTTCGATGTTGACGGGGGACTTTTTGCCGTCTTCCTGCTTCAGCGCCTTGTCGTAAAACCAGGTAATCACCGAATTGCCGTGATGCTCCCCGATAATATCGATCACATCCTTGGGCAGTCCCAACTGCCTTGCCTTTTCCACCCCCAGTTTCACATGGCTTCGTATCACCGTTGCCGAGAGCCTTGGGGCCATGTCGTCGTGGGGGTTATGCTCGGTCTGGTTCTCTATAAAATAACCGGGGTTTTCCATCTTCCCGATGTCGTGGTAATAGGCGCCCACCCTTGCCAGAAGCGGATTGGCGTCTATGTCCTGGCAGGCCGCCTCGGCGAGGTTCGCCACCAGGATTGAATGGCTGTAAGTGCCCGGCGCCACCGTAAACAGCCGCCTCAGTATGGGCGCGTTGAGATCCGAAAGCTCTATGAGCCTGAAAGACGTGGACGCGTTCATTACGTTTTCCAGGGGCGAGAGCGCGCCCAGGACCAGCATGCCGGAGGCAATGCCGTTAAACGCCGCCCAGAAAAGCGATGGCGCGTATATTTCGCCGGGTGAATTCTGCCAGAGAAGGACAGACGTCATCGCGGCGATGTTTGCGGCGGCAATGATAAGCCCTGCCTTGACCAGGTCCATCCTTTTTTCCGCCCCGTGAAGGGAATATGCCGCGACAACCCCGGAAATCAGGGCGAAAATATACGATGCCGTGTCGAAAGACCCGGTGAAAAAAGCCCCCAGCGGAAGGGCCATCGCCAGCATCAGGGCAAGGCGGGGATGCACGAGGATCGCAGGAAGCATCACCACCAGTGCCGTGGGTGCGACAACAGACACGGGCATGGGCTGGACGGGAATATTTCTCAATAGGACGGAGCCTGCAATGTACAACGCCGAAAGGTCGGAGACAAGGTATGTTTCGCCGTCCGTCAACGAGCGGCCCACCATACGGCTTCCCGACAAGAACATCAAAAGGCCAAACAGCATAAGCAGGAAGATCAGGTACGAGAAGATTATATGAAGCTCGTTCTTCGGCATCGTCATCATGAGGACGTTAAGCTCCAGCATATCCTCCTCGGTGATGACGAAACCTTTTCTGATTACCCGCTTCCCCTGTTCAATGGTTCGCGTCACGGGCTCGACTACCGACCTGATCTCAGCGATACGTCGCATGGTATCTTCGGGGGAGTAAAAAACATTTTCCTTTAAAAAGGGCATGAGGAGTTCGGGGACAAGCCTGATGAAAAGGGAAGAATAGGAACCCGCCAGAATATGGTTTTCCACCGCCTCAACGGTATTGTCCTTTGTAGTGACATTATCAAGGGATATTCTCTCCTGTTCAATTCTTGAACCGGACTGGCGTACCAATTCCACCACATCCGGGTTTAAATTCTCAAACCCCACAGACGGAACGGAATAAATGCCCCTTTCCAGAATCGCGCCAAGAATAACCGCCCCGTCACGGAGAATCGCCTCAAAGTCACTTTCCTGCTGGTACAGGAGATTCAGGACCTCGTCGGGAAATTCACCGGGGTATTCGGCCTGGAGCGCAAGCGTGAAAGTTTGCCTGGAAGAAGCTTCCCTCAAGAGGCTCTCCGCCAGGGAGGTGAAATGGGTCCAGCGGTTTCGCAGGCTTTCCGTTGTCTCGTAGGAATAAAGGAATACCGCCGAGACAAGCCGCTCCTGGGCCTCAATTCTGAGGGCGGTGGCGTTTTCATCCGTATAGACCACGGCGCTTTCGGCGATTACATCGCGATCCGCGACCTTGCCAACCTCAAAATCCCCCAAATTCCTGCCAAAGTCCCTGCTGGAACGCATATTCAGGAAAATTACCGCGGAGCAAATCAGGAACGCGGATACCCATGCCGCTTTCTTTTGGGAAAACGAGAAAATTTTTTTTATACTTTCCAAATTTTTAAACATGATTGCCGCCCTGGGCCTCTTTTTTTACCTCACCGTTTTCATACGCCTGGATGATCTTCTTTACAAGCGGATTCCGCACGACATCCGCCGTGTGAAGGTACGCGAAATGGAGGCCCTCAACGGCGGAAAGAATTGAAACGGCGTGGAGCAAGCCCGAATCACTCCGCCGGGGAAGGTCAATCTGGGTGATATCCCCGGTGATAATTGCCCTGCCCCCTTCGCCTATCCGTGTAAGGAACATTTTCATCTGTTCTTTAGTAGTATTCTGCGCTTCATCAAGAATTACAATACAGTCGTTGAGGCTCCTGCCCC
>JGI24698J34947_10001505_pt1 | contig 12335 bp, 8 predicted proteins | sample TergutMp193P3_FD_34947 | JGI IMG/M metagenome (IMG submission 34947)
AGAAAACTTAAAAATCTGATAATGGCGATAGTTGCTTTGGGCATCACTCCGTACAGAAAGCTCGCGAAATTTCCCTGAAAAAGCGCAAATACCGCGAAAATNAAAACATTTATCCCTATGAGCCAATACACAACGCCGTCGTTGCTGTATTTAAANGGCCGCTTAATTAAATTCACATCATAATAATAAAGATTAAGGGAACAGAGGTCAACCTATTGCGTACACACCAAGCCTGACAGGATTATCATCTTCTTTTTAAATTTCTTTGGATAGATTTTGATTCGGGATTGAAATTTTTATTGACGGCGAAAAATATGTGAGACATAATAAATTAAATATTAGACTTGTGAAAAAACAAACAAGCGGACTTTAATCCGCAGTTCTCGAATAAGTCTAATAAAAGGATTGCATGNACCGAGAATCAAAAATTAAAGAATTAATTTCCCAAATGACAATTGAGGAAAAAGTCTCNCAGCTTCTTTACAAGAGCGAAGCTGTTCCCCGTCTTGGAATACCCGAATACAACTGGTGGAACGAGTGCCTTCACGGTGTCGCGCGTTCGGGTATAGCGACGGTTTTTCCGCAGGCTATTGCGATGGCGGCAACTTTTGACGACGCTCTTGTGGAGCAGATCGCGGACGCTGTTTCCGATGAGGCGCGGGCAAAATACAACGAGGCCGTCAAACAGGGAAACCGAGGTCAGTACTGGGGACTTACTTTCTGGACGCCGAATATTAACATCTTCCGCGACCCGCGCTGGGGACGGGGACAGGAAACTTACGGCGAAGACCCCTACCTTACAAGCCAAATCGGACTTGCCTTTGTGCGCGGACTTCAGGGAAGCGATACTGAAAACCTTAAAACAGCCGCCTGCGCGAAGCATTACGCCGTCCATTCAGGGCCGGAAAAAGACCGTCACACCTTCAACGCGATTCCCACAAAAAAAGACCTCTTTGAAACCTATCTGCCCGCTTTCAAAGCGCTTGTAGAAGCGGGAGTAGAATCCGTAATGGGAGCCTACAACCGCACCCTTGACGAAGCCTGCTGCGCGAGCAATTACCTCCTCAAAGACATTCTGCGCGGAAGGTGGGGCTTTAAGGGGCATGTTGTTTCCGACTGCTGGGCTATCCGCGACTTCCACGAATATCATAAAATAACCAACTCCCCTGAAGAATCGGCGGCTCTTGCCCTGAATGCAGGCTGCGATCTAAACTGCGGCTGTACCTACCCGATGTTGAATGTGGCTTTTAAAAAGGGGCTTGTCACAGAGGAGGCGATCAATACGGCTCTTGAGCGCGTACTGCGCACCCGTTTTAAACTGGGAATGTTCGACCCGCCTAAAAAAAGCCGCTGGGCTAAACTTGGCCGCGAAATTATCAACTGCGAAAAACACCGCGCCCTCGCCTTAAAAGCGGCGCATAAATCAATCGTCCTGCTCAAGAACGACAACAACCTGCTCCCCCTGGATTCAAGTCCGAAAAAAATTACCGTCGCCGGCCCTGCCGCGGCTAACGCGCATACGCTCTTCGGTAACTATTACGGGGTCAGTTCCCGCTTCATCACAATCCTCGAAGGGCTGGGTGAAAAAGTCAAGGACAAGTTCGGAATCAATCTTGATTACCGTCAGGGCTGCTTGATGTACAGCGAGAACAGTAAATCGCTTGCAAGTTACGGCGAGGCGAATAAATCCGACGTCGTCATTGTTGCGCTGGGACTTGACGGCGCTATGGAAGGCGAAGAAGGAGACGCGATCGCATCCGACTCAAACGGCGACCGCAATACAATCGAGCTTCCGCCCTGGCAGCTAAAGTTCCTGAAAGCGGTGCGGGACGCGGGTAAAAAAATCATCCTCGTTCTTACGGGAGGCAGCCCAATCGCCTTCCCGGAGGACATAGCCGACGCCGTTATTTTCGCCTGGTATCCCGGCGAATCAGGCGGCCAGGCTGTGGCTGACATCATCTTTGGCGATGTCGTCCCATCGGGAAAACTCCCTGTAACTTTTCCGGCGTCAACAGCCCAGCTTCCGCCCTACGAAGATTATTCCATGAAGGGACGCACCTACCGTTACATGACAGAAAAACCGCTGTACCCCTTTGGCTTCGGCCTTTCCTACACAAATTTCCGTTTTGATTCAATTACCCTGTCCGCGCCGGTGATTTCTACCNGAAGTTCTGTAAAAGCCTCTGTTACCGTCAGCAATACNGGCAAAATAGATGCCGATGAGGTGATTCAACTCTATATTTCAAGGGACGAAGGCGGCGAAAACGAACCGGTTGCCTCTTTGCGCGGTTTCCGGCGTGTTTTCATACCCGCCGGTAAAAGCAAAACGGCAGAATTCGAACTTCCCGCCTCAGCATTTGAAACGGTAAGTGAGGAAGGCGAATACCGGCTTTTACCCGGTAGCTATTCTGTAATTGCCGCGGACGCCGCTCCTGTGCCTGTTTCTGTAGAAAAGGGCGCGTCCATCCCAGTTTCGGCGAAAATTAAGGTAGTATAATTCAAACATCAAATTCAATTGTTGAGAATTTTTTTAACCGTGATTTTTTCCTTCCACGGGAATTTTTTTGTCTTTCTTAACTTTCCGTTTTTAATTAAATAGCCGATAACCGCGGCGGCGTCATGCTCTGACCAGCGGATTGTATCGCTCTTCGCTAAAACGCCGGCAGCTTCGTTTTGTGTGAAACGTCTTTTGTTCTTACGGAAAAAACCTAAAATGGAGATTTCTTCCCGCAGATTTGACGTTGCTTCTTTTTCACAGACATCGCAGCAGAAATTTTCCGGCACTTCGCCCTTCGCGTCATAATCAAGCAGAGCCAAAAGCGAATGTCTTCTGCATTTNTCCGTATCCCTCGCGTAACGCAGAAGCGCCGAAAGCCTNTTTTTATCGGCGNCTGTTTTCGCCCTCGCGAGAGCATCCTCGTCTTCAGGCCCCCAAAGAAGTATCGCCTTTGACTGTTCTCCGTCTCTGCCGGCTCTGCCCGATTCCTGCAGATAGGCTTCCACAGAGGGAGCGCAGTCCCTGTGTATGACGGTGCGGACATCGGCTTTATCAACGCCCATCCCGAAAGCGCAGGTAGAACAGAGGACAGCCTCGCTGTTCTTAAGCAGCCATTTTTCAATTTCGGTTTTTTCTTCCCTGCCAAGACCCGCGTGATAAAAACGGATTTCCCTGTGCCAGTCATATCCCATTTCGGCAAGTTCGTTTCGCAGGTATCGGGCGAGTCTTTCAGTTCCCGGACGCGAGGAACAAAAGACAATCGCGGGGCGTTTGTTTTCTATTAACAGATCGCGTACCGCCAGATTGCGGTTTATGCAGCCCCTTGCGCCATAACTGATATTGGGCCTGTCCGGGTTTCCCACGATCAGGTTGGCTTCCAGATCGCCAAAAACGTACTTTTTGATTTTTTCAAGTACCGGAGAGGAAGCTGTGGCGGTAAAAGCCGTAACAAGCGGCGGATTAAGAAAATTGATGATGGAGCCGATTTCAAGATAACTCGGCCTGAAGCTTTCGCCCCATTCGCTGACGCAATGAGCCTCGTCAATTACGATATGCGCTATTTTTATTTTTTCAAAATGAGTTTTAACCTGGGAGGTGAGCAGNACTTCCGGNTTCGCTATTATAAAATTACTTTTTCTGTTCCGAAGTTTTTCCCATATTTCGTCNCGCTCTTCCNNNCTTTGCCCTCCCCTTATTATCACCGGAGAAAAACCCTTCTCACGCAGGCGGCGCTCCTGATCCGCCATCAGCGACAGNATTGGATANATNACCATTGTAAGCCCGTCTATCAGCATNGCCGGAAGCTGAAAACAAAGCGACTTGCCCGCGCCTGTCGGAAGAATAACGATCTGCCTCCCGGAACATTCGCGGTCGGAAAGTTCGGATACAGGCGGCTCTTCTGTTTGAATTGCCTGAACGCCGGCGTCTTCCTGCCGCGGCCATTTAACGGAAAGGCCTGCCGCCTGCGCGGCTTCCAGGATATTTGTCATTACCAGCCTTTGATAGGGAAACAGGTAGGAAAGAGAGAACAGGCTCTTTACCGCCCCGCTTAAGAGGTCCGAGCCGTCAATTTGTTCGTGGATAAAGTCTTCGATCATATTTGCCTCCGCCTATATATGGCGCGAAGCTGTTGTCTTGCTTTACCGAAAATAAATTTTTTTGCTAAAATTGTGGGAGAGCCAACAAGCGGATTTTAGTCCGCAGTTACCGAACAAGTCTATTGTTCTTCCAGACCCAGTTCGTCGTTGGAATTTGTTGACGAGGATGTTACATCAATATCGCCTGCCGCGGCTGCCGGTTTTGCTTTTTTCTTTGGAAATGACAGTTTTTTAACTTTCCGCGTACGGCGATTGCCCCGCGCTACATAATTTATGATAAATACAGACAGTATGAACCCCAGGGTAACCGCAATTACCTGCCACGATGTGACAACCTGTTTAAGCAGTTCTANTACGCCGCCCGGAAACATAATCTATTATCGGTATTATACGCCTTTTCATTTAACCGGTAAATCCNGTACAATTTGCCTATGAATTCCGCAATTGAAACGTTAAAGACAAGGGGTTTTCTTCAACAATGCACCGATGTTGACGGGCTGTCTAAATTGATGGACGAGGGGCCGGTCACTTTTTATGTGGGCTGCGATCCCACAGGATCAAGCCTGCATATCGGGCACATGGTTCCGTTTTTTGCCTACCGGCACATGCGAGAGGCGGGGCATAGGGGAATCGCCCTGCTCGGCGGCGGCACAGCCAGAATCGGTGACCCTTCGGGGAAATCCGAGATGAGAAAGATGCTCAGTTATGAACAGCTTGATAAAAACGCCGAGTCCATCAGGGATCAGCTTGACCGCTTTATCGGCTTTGACGGCAATACTGCCTTTACAGCTAACAACAAGGACTGGCTTGCCAATTTAAATTACATCGACTTTCTGCGCGATATCGGCAGCCACTTTTCCGTAAACAGGATGCTCAGTTTTGAAGCGTACAAAATNCGCCTTGAGACCGGCTTATCTTTTATCGAATTTAACTACCAGCTTTTACAGAGTTTCGACTTTCTGGAACTTTACCGCCGTTACGGCTGCCGCCTGCAAATCGGCGGCGACGATCAATGGGGAAACATTACCGCCGGCGTTGACCTTATCCGCCGCGTAGAAGGCGCCGAAGTTTTCGGCCTGACCTTCCCGCTTGTTACAAGCGCCGACGGTAAAAAAATGGGAAAGACGGAAAAAGGCGCGCTCTTCCTTGACCCGGCTGTTACAAGCCCCTACGAATTTTTCCAATACTGGCGAAACGTGCAAGATCAGGATATTCACCGCTTTCTTTTAATGTTCACCTTCCTGCCTGAACAGGAGTGCCGCTCTTTGTGCGAGGCGGGTAAGAATCCAAACGACGCGAAGGAACGTCTGGCGTGGGAAGTTACCTCTCTCATTCACGGCAGGGAAGAAGCGGACAAAGCGCTTTCCGGCGCGAAGGCGGCGTTCGGCGGCGGCGGAGACAAGTCGGCGATGCCGCGCGCGAAACTCGCGCGTTCCCGCTTTGCCGCCGGTTACAATGTTGTGGACCTTTTCTGCGATACGGGGCTTGTACCGTCAAAGAGCGAAGGCCGCCGCCTTGTACAACAGGGAGGGGCGTTTGTGTCCGCCGGCGTAAACAGGGAAGACGGATTTCGCGCGATTAACGATCCGTCNACTCTTATCACAGAAGACAGTTTAAATNCNGCCGGCGAGCTTGTCCTGAGNGCGGGGAAAAAAAAGTATTTACTTGTTATAGCGAAGCAGGATTGATAAATCCCAACAAAATCATTTTGACAAAAAATCGCTTACTATTTATACTGATTAAATATGAGGTAATTATGCTGGAATTCAAAGATTATATTTCCAAGACTGTAAAGGACCTTCCATATAAGAATTTTGCGGATTTGATGGATAATGTATCACGGGAACACTCACAGCAAGACGCGATACTTTACAGAAGCGGCAAACAGCGTGAATTTACCCGCTGGAGTTACGGAACTTTCTATAATGAATGCCGCAGGATAGCGCGCGGCCTTCTTGCCGCGGGTCTTGCGAAAGGCGATCGCGTCATTCTGTGGTCGGAGAACAGGCCGCAGTGGATGTCTGTCTGGATGGGAACCGTAATCGCCGGAATAGTAATAGTGCCCGTGGATTTTCTCGCCACAGAGCAGGAATGTCTCAATATAATTAAAATAACAAGGGCGAAGGCTTTTTTCTATTCGGGAAGAAAAAGAACCTTTGCGCAGTCGCTTCAATCCAACGGCGTTTCAATTCCGGTTTGTGTGTGCGTAAGCCCCGAATCGGAAGACAGCGCGGAACAGCAGACCGAATATGACAACTTCGGCAAAAATGAGGAAAGCCGGCCTTTGCCGCCTATTGACAGCATTTCACCTAACGATCCGGCTTCCATTGTTTTTACATCGGGAACCACGGGCTTTGCCAAGGGAGTTACCCTTTCTCACAGAAATATAATCGCAAATACCAGCGCCGCGGTCACCATACTTGAACCAAACGAAACAGACGTGTTTATTGACGTTCTGCCCCTGCATCACACATATCCTACTACCTGCTCGTTTATGGCTCCTATCTCAATCGGCATCCCGACAGTTATCTGTGAAAAAATTGTCGGCAAGGTTGTCGTAGACGACATAAGAGACGGTAAAGTAACCTTCCTGATCGCCGTTCCCCTGCTCTATGATAAAGTGATGGCCGCGATAAACGCTGGCTATCAAAAACTTCCGGCAATTATCCGCGGGCCCTTGAATGTTATGCGAAAGATTGCGCTTGCGAGGGCGAGAAAAGGCAAACCTAAATTCGGACGGGTAGTGCTAAAGTTCATCCGTAAAAAAGCCGGCCTTCATTCGGTAAAAATGTCTGTCGCCGGAGGCGGTCCGTTAAACATCACAACCGCGGATTTTTTTGACTCTCTCGGCTTTAACATGGTTCAGGGTTACGGTATGAGCGAAAACTCCCCGCTTATCGCGGTTAACACGATCCGTCATAAGCGCAATGAATCGGTCGGGCTTCCCGTCGCGTATACCGATGTAAAAATACTCGATCCGGGTCCCGACGGCATAGGTGAAATCGCGTGTAAATCGCCGTCTGTTATGCTCGGCTATTTTGAAAACGAGGAAGCCACGAAGGAAGTTATTACCGAAGACGGATATCTGCTGACAGGCGACCTTGGTTACCGCGATGAACTTGGCTTTGTCTACATTAAAGGGCGCAAGAAAAACCTTATCGTCGGTTCCGGCGGCAAGAACGTCTACCCCGAAGAAGTTGAAGCCCATTTCGCCTCTTCCCGCGTAATCGCCGAAGTCCTTGTTGTCGGCAGAAAAACCGCGGGCGGAGAAATAATTTTCGCCGTAATGGTTCCCAATTATGATGTTATAAAGGAAGATCATCCGGGCAAAGAAAACGACTCCAACTTTATCTATGAACTTATAAAAAAGGAAGTCGAGGAGGTCAACCGCTCCCTTCCGGTTTTCAAAAAGATCAGCGACTTTACGCTGCGTAAGGAGCCGTTTGAAAAGAACGCGCAGCAGAAGATCCGCCGCTTCCTTTACAAAGAATACGAGAATCCTTAAAACGAAGACTTGTTTATTTTGGAAACACCCTGATCCCAATTCTCGCGATAAAAGCCGTGGATCTTGGATATTCAGTCGTGTCAATTATTTCGTAAGGATACGCTTTCCCGCTGTTTGCGGCTTCTTTTATATTTGTGAAATACGAAATTACCGCCCCGAATTCCCAGTAAAAAGCCAGAGGCGCTTTTTCAAGCGTCCATTCGCCGCCAAGTTTTATTATATGCAGCCATTGATACGCGCCGTCCTGCAGGAAGAATCTTTTCAGCTCATCCCTTGTATCTCTTCCATCGGGGTCAAGTTCAGATAACAGGCTGCTTCCATCGACGGCGCTTTCGCCGAAATCGGCGCCGTGGCGTATCATCTGATATTGCAGGTGCGCAGTCAGGTTTTTCAGCGGCATTGTATTAAACCTGATCTGTAACTCATCCGAGTTTGGGGGAAGGTAATAACCTAAACTTGTCCCGTTATTTACATAGGCTGTCTCCATTCTTTGATCGCCGTACCAGGGATTGTAATTGCGGTTGTGGGTGTAACAGTAGGGATTCACGAATGTATAGTTGAGTTTTATTGATGAGAAAGACAGAAATGGCAGGAACAGGGTAAGCCCGGCCTGCATCGCAAACATTTGACGGTCAAGCGTTAATAAATCGCTCAGGAAATTTATCTCGTCCATAAAGAACGAGACCCAGACATTGCCTAATCCCGGATATTGCGCCATTAAATTAAAAGATATTGCCATATTGTCAAAATCACCGATATTATTCTGATATAAAAAATTGTTGATTATGGGAGCCATATAGCCCGGCTCAAAACGTTTTGGATATACGACCGCGTCCGTAAAATCAAAAAAAAGATAATTTTCATACCTGAATTGCAGTACTGTCATCGAAAAAGCGTTTTGAAANGACATTGCGGAATATTTTATTCCTTCGGTGTTATAATATTCCAGCGCTCCGGTAAGCGAGGCAATGCTGAACCATGAGACAGGATTGAACGCGGCTTCAATTCCCCAAAAGGGCCGCGCCGCCTGGTTAAAGGAAAGGCTGCTGCCCTGCGGCGTTGAACCCCATTCGCGCGATAACCGCCCTGCCCTCATGATAAGGCGGTTTTCTAAAAAGGACGCGCTTATTTCAGATAACAAGCCGTAACCTCCAGCTATGGTATTCGGCCAATAGTCGAAACTTGACAGTGAATCAAGAAAGAAAACAGAACCGTCCCATTTTTTTCTGTATGAATACGGAAAATGCGTCAGAGGTTCGCTGTAAACGGCGAAGGTATCATTTTGATATTCGGGATTATTATCGTTGTCAAAACCTTTATAATAAATATTGTATTCGCCATATTCTTTCCGCGGAGCCAGCATAAGGCCGCCAGCAAAGTTGAAATTATAGGAAAAATTAACGCCCAAATCGCCGTTTAAATAAGCCCCAAGCCATACTTCAGTTCCAAAATAATTTTCATTGCCTGAAGTATAAAAGTACAATCCTGTCGATCCTTCAATATCCGCGCTTAGGCCCAAGTTCACGGAAACGCGGGTATTGCTTCCAAGTAAAGTTTCACCGTAAAAAGCGCCTCTGCGCATATCAATGCCCGTATTTGGCCTTGAGAATTTCGCAAGGTACTGTTCAAGGATTTCCCGTTCCACAGAGCCGAGCTTTTCGCTGTTTTCTGAACCCAGTATTTCCCCAATCGCGGAAACCACAACGCTATGTGTGTACGGTTTGATTCCCGACAGCGGAGAACACAGTCCCCTTAACTGCGCCTGTTCAAGTATATAGTAAACTTGATTATCAAGAGGAACCGACGCATGAGTCTGCGTGAAAACCGGCGCGCTTAACGCCGTGAATATAAAACACGCTAATACTTTACAATTTATCTTCAAAGTAATACCCAATAATTTATCAGCCTAACTCGTCCCTGTTAATTATCACCCTGTTAATAAGCCCGTAGCTTACGGCCTCGGCGGCGTTCATCCAATAATCGCGGTCTGTGTCTTTTTCAACCTGTTCCGGCGGATTGCCTGTTTCCTCCGCGATAAGGCGGTTGATCCTTCCGCGCAGTTTTTCAAGTTCTTTTGCGTGTATCTCTATGTCCGTAGCGACGCCGCGTATTCCCGAAAGCGGCTGGTGAATAAGATAGTGGCTGTTCGGCAGACCCACTCTCCGCTCTTTTGGAGAGGCAAGTTGAATAATTGCCGCGGCGCTGGCGACAAGGCCCATGCCGATTGTCCAGACATAGGGCTTTACAAAACGTATCATGTCGAAAATCGCGTAACCCGCGTCCGCGTCCCCGCCGGGAGAGTCAATGAAAATGCGAATCGGCTCTGCGCTCATGTCTTCCAGAAGCAGAAGCTGACGAATGGTTTTTTCAGCCAGTTCTTTATTAATTTCACCGGAAAGCAGTATAGTCCGGGTTTTTAGCATACGGCCTGCAAGCGGATCTATAACAGAAGTTTTGTCTTTTTCCTGATCTTCTTCATCATCTTCATATATAAGGGAATTCATTTAGCCTCCGTCAACATACTACAGATTTTTTCTATTATAGGCAACATCATGAACAGTTCTCATATACCCTCGGCACTCTTTTGTTGATATTGCAGGTAATCTCATAGGGAATAGTTCCGATTGCCGCCGCAAGAGCCGCCGCGTCGGGAGCGGAGCCGCCGAAAATTACAGCTTCATCCCAGCGGCGGACAGACGGCTCAGTCCCCAGATCGACACAGCACTGATCCATGCAGATGCGTCCGGCAAGCGGGTAGGTTTTGCCGCCGATAACCGCCTGCCATTTGCCGCTCGCGAGGCGCGGAAGCCCGTCCCCGTAACCTGCCGAAAGAACCGCGATAAATGTGTCCTGCGCGGCGGTCCATATTCTGCCGTAGGAAACAGTCTCGCCTTTTTTAACCCGCCTTATAAATGAAACCACGCTCTTTAGCTCCATTACAGGCAGCACCTGTATAGGCTCAAACGGAAAAGGCGGCTCTTTATCTTCTTCAACCGCCTTATATCCGTAAAGGAGGATCCCCGGCCTTACCATGTCAAACCAGGCGTCGGGGTGCAGGATGACGGCGCCGGAATTGGCGGCGTGGACTATGCCGGGGTCAACGCCCGCCGCGCGGATAGCATCGACGGCTTCTTTAAAAAGAGCTGTCTGCGTCCGCGTGTAAGCTCTGTCCCGCTCATCTACCGAATCGGAAACAGCGAAATGCGTCGCTGTCCCGGCGAGTTCAAGAGAAGCGCAGCCCGCGATATGGCGGGCAAGGGCGGGCGCTTCTTCAGGGGCGCATCCCATCCGCCCCATACCGGTATCAATTTTTATATGGACGGGCAGTTTTACCCCCTCCGCCGAAGAGCGCTCGTTTAAGGCTGAGGCAAACCATGTGTCAGAAACGAATGGGCTGAGACGCGCCTGCACCACTTCGGAAATTTCTGAAGGATGGGGCTGGGAAAAGAGCAGGATTGGGGCGGTTATTCCGCCTTTTCTAAGTTCAGCGCCCTCTGTTACAGCCGCCACTCCAAGGCAATAGGCTCCCGCTTCCAGGCTTGTTTTGGCTATTTCCAACGCGCCGTGACCGTATCCGTCTGTTTTTACAGGTATACAAATACGCCTGTCACTCCCGATTCTTGCCCGAACCGCGTTTAAATTCTTTGAAAAACGGTCAAGATGAATAACAGCCCTGATTCTCATGTCAATATAATACCAGAAAACGGCAGTTAAAATAAAGTTGATTTTTTATCAAATTCCTGCTATATTGATAATGGGTATGTGTTTCCAAAAAATAATGACCTTTGTTCTTATCGCTGTTCTCGCCTGTTTATGCGGCTGCGGGGCTATGGACAGCATTCTACCCTCAACCGGAACCTACAGGGTAAATTTTAATATAAACGAAACCACGCTTAATGAGCTGTCTTTTTTTAATTCAAACGACAGAATACATCCTTTTTTTGAACATTCCGTATCAAACGATCCTGATGTTACCGCTCTCGTTGTATTTTTAAGAAATTCCAGGGGAAATACCACAGGCTGGAAGGTCATATATACTATTGATCAAGCATTTACCGGAACGAAGGACGAAGGCGATTATATTTCTCCGGTAAACCCGCAGGACAATCCGCAGAACGAAGATTCCCCTCCGCTGCCGCAGGGCGAAGGTTCCTCTCAGAATGATCTTTTGGAAAATACGGAAGAACTGACAGAAGGCAAGTTATTATCCGAAGAAGATGATCTGCCGGCAGTTGCTGTTGAACTCGCGGAAATTCCGGTTGATGCGGAAATCGCGGCTGGTTATAAAGACGGCGATGAATTGGTCATTGTCGTGAAAAGCCTGGACGGAACACTGCCTGTTTTCCCTCTGCCCGTTAATTTGCCTGTTGGCCGCTATACTCTGGTTTCCCATATTATGAGCGGAAAAGACATCCTGCAAAAAATAGAGAAAAGTATTTACTACATGGGAAAGACCGTATTTTCCTATGACGGTATCCGGGTACATCTGCCCGGTATTGCGGAAAGCGCCCAGGTAATACCAAAGGGAATGGTTGTCATGCTGGAAGCGGTATTGGATTTTGACAGCCGCCTTAATCCGTACATTATATGGTACAACGGCAGAAGAAAGATCAGCGAGGGTTACTTTTCCGACGGAGCGGGGTATTTACTCTGGAAAGCGCCTGAGCAAAGCGGTTTCTTTTCCCTGCGCGCCGAAGTTTTTCCGGTAGATAACTTAAACGGTTTTTCGGGATAT
>JGI24698J34947_10001506_pt1 | contig 12334 bp, 8 predicted proteins | sample TergutMp193P3_FD_34947 | JGI IMG/M metagenome (IMG submission 34947)
CTATTTAATGGTACTTTTGGAAATAGTACTATTTTTCCTTTTGTTTTATTCAAATCTGTCTAATATGTGTTGGTCGTTTTTAGTATGCGCTAGCCCTGATCAAAGGAAATGTTAGAGGAAACAGGTTGGGCTGAAAATCTGCGTGTCTGGAGTTCAATTCTCCGAGGTGGCATATAGCTAAGTCCTTATGTTATAAGGAGTTAGCGATGAATTTCCCTTTCAATGGGCGTTCATTTTACATTATTTATCTTGACCGACACAAAAACCGTTTCAATGTCGGTTCTTTTGAGGTGTGTAAAATGAACACTTACCCTTTTTCGATTTTCAAAAGAAATGACCGTCCCTTTTAGTTGTAAAACGATTATCGCCTTTTTACCTTTTTGACAGGATTATCACTACCATGTGGACATGGTCGGGCATTATCAATATTTCGAGGTCCATACCAAGTGATAACTGCACTGGTACAACATATGTATGGTTGCCATAAACATACCTTAAAAAATCTTGTTAAGAACTAATTTCTACATTATGCCCGCAATTATTACAATGTTGCGAAATACCGTTTTGTATAACAATATTTGTACTGCCGCATTTAGGGCATACTGTATCCGCCGCCTCAATTTCTGCCGGCTTGAAAATTTCAAACATACTCCATCCCTGAGTAATTTTGAAATCCTTGCCGGATGATGAAACAGAAGTTTGGCTCGCAGACGGTGTAGTTGCAGTTTTTTTATTTTTCCTATTGACGTACTCGGTATAGTCCGCCAAGGCGGCGTCAGAGTCTTTTTTGCCCCAGAATGCAACGCCGCGGTTTTTATATGCCATGGCATAATCTGGGGCAAGCCGTATCGACTGGGTATAATCCGCTATGGCACGGTCATAGTCTTTCTTTTTGAGATATGCGCCGCCGCGGTTATAATACGCTAATGCAAAATTGGGATTAATTCGTATTACCTCAGTATAGTCCGCTATAGCATTGTCATAGTTTTTTTTGCGTAAATATTCAAAACCTCGGTTGAAATATGCGTCAGCATAATTGCTATTGATCCTTATTGCCTCGGTGTAATCCGCTGCGGCACTGTTATAGTTTTTTTTGTCACGATACGCAAGACCGCGGTTGTTATACGCCGCGGCTAATTTTGGATCAATCCGTACAGCCTCGTTATAATTCGCTATGGCACGGTCATATTTTCCTTTTTGGTAATATGCAAGACCGCGATCGTTATACGCCCACGCAAAATTAGGGTCAATCCGTATCGCTTCGGTATAGTCTGCTATGGCCTGGTCAATGTTTTCTTTGTCACGGTATGCCCATCCGCGATTTTTATATGCCATAGCAAAATTATGGTTCAGGCTTATTGCTTTATTATAATCCATTATGGCCCGATCGTAGTTTTTTTTCTCACGATACGCAACGCCGCGATTGTTATACGCCCATGCATAATCAGGATCAAGCTGTATCACCTTGTCATAGTCCGCTATGGCTTTGTCATAATCTTTTTTATTGTAATACGCATCGCCGCGGCCAAAATACGCTTTATCATAATTTTGATTGAGCTGAATTAACCTGGTATATTCAACAATGGCTTTGTCGTAATCGCCGTTCAATCTGTAAGCATCACAAAGATACAATCCCAATTCTCCTCCGGCTTCTTCAGGAGCGAGCCGGACAGCCTCTTTAAAGTCCGTTATTGCATCAACATAGTTTTTTTTATTAAAAGACTCCAAACCGCGATTGGCAAAAATAGAAAAAACATTGATGTCGGATTTTATATCCTGAGACCGGTCTGCGGTTTCTTGATCGCTTTTTTTCCATTTTTCCCTATACGGCTTTACCACTGTATTAAGCCAATGCTGTGCGTCTTCAGCAATGGGCCATGTCCGATCAATGCCGAGTTCGTCGGCAAAACCGCACTCTTCACATTTTGTCACATTTTGAGAATATTCCGTATTGCATACCGGGCATTTATATTTCATTAATTACCCACTCTCCATAATTTTTTTAGCTGCTTTTCAGAATAAATACCCGCCGTTAAGAAAGATTATCAGTGGCAGCCGGCCTGCTTTTATCAACAGACATATATTTTAACGGTATATCTTTCACTGTCAAGACGTTTTTTATATCTTCAGGTATATTGACTATATTGCCGTATTCCGTAATAAGACGTTTGCGCTGCGTTGTTTTGCACTCATTGAAATAGTTTCTGACCTCCCTTGCATTGCCAAAATCATCACCCTTGTTTTTTATCCAAATTTCAAATATCTCCCTTGATTTTTGGATATAGTCCTTCTCCATAGTATAACCCGCGCCAAAGCTGTGCAATATCTCTATTAGCTCATTTGCATTATAGTCATCAAAATGAATAATTTCGGTAAATCTTGATTTTAGGCCGCTATTGCTTTGTACAAATCTTTCCATGTCTTTTGTGTATCCGGCGCATATTACGCAAATTCTGTTTCGATTAACTTCATCTTCCATGAAGGCAAGCATTGTATTTATGGCTTCTTTTCCAAAATCATTTTCCCCTCCTTCAGCGAGGGTATACGCCTCATCAATGAATAAAATTCCATTCAGGGCTTCTGTCAGTTTCTCTTTGGTTTTTGGCGCTGTTTGACCAACATATCCCGCAACTAAATCCTCTCGTTTAACCTCAACAACATGACCCCGCCTTAAAACGCCTTCTTCCCGAAGAATATTTCCGAACAGCCGCGCAACGGTTGTTTTGCCTGTACCGGGACTGCCCGCAAAGATATAGTGACCGGGTTCTGTTTTACCTTCAAACGCAATATTTATTTTAAGTTCCTCAATTTTTTCTTTTGCCCTTTGTAAGCCGATGAGTTTTTCTAATTTTTTGACGGCGTCTTCTTTCGCTTCTTGTGCCGGTTTACAGTATTTCCGCAAATTATCGGGAATGTCGCGGATATCCAGTATTAACTCTCCTTCGGCGGACTTTTCGCCCTTCCTCTTATACCAGTTACCGTCCATTTCCTGAAGCAGTTTTTCTATTTCTCCGGCGTTACCCCATTGATCATCCCTTGATTTATGCCAATTAACAAGGAACGAACTGAGCATTGTCGACAATTCTCCGCCTGCAATATATTTCTTTCGCATAACGTTGTTATGCAAATTATAGTAAAAAATTTGCAAAAGTTCATCCGGCTCATAATCATCAATGTGTATTGTTTTTAAAAAACGTCTTTTAAGACCCGGATTGGAATCAATGAAAACCTTCATTTTATCGGGATATCCGGCTACTACGACAGAGAAATGCCCGTTTCTATCGCTCATAGCTTTCAATATGGTATCAATGGCAATCTGTCCCCAACTGCCGCCGCCCTGTTCATCTGACGGGGCAAGCGTATACGCTTCGTCAATAAACAACACGCCTCCCATAGCGCTTTCTATTTGGCGGTTTGTATTAACAGCCGTATCCCCCGGATTATATTGTGACACTAAATCGTTATAAGAAACTTCAACAGTATGCCCGCTTTCCAAATAGCCTGACTCATACATAATTTCACCTAACAGTCTGGCCGCCGTAGTCTTTCCGGTCCCCGGGTTTCCTGTGATTACATAATGCAGGTTGTATGTTTCATCAACTTTCAGGGCAGGCGGCAAAATGCGGGATCGATGTTTTTCATCCGTGGCAGGTTTTTCATCGGATTCCTTTCTGCTTTCCAGCATTCTGATTTCATCTTTTACGTTTTCCATGCCGACCAGCCTGCCAAGTTTTTGCATAGCCGTCTCATTGTCTTTTTTGCCGAACATTGCATCGCATCTGTCTGTATCAAGAACAATGTTATTCTCTATAATCGGTTTGAGGGCAAACATAAGCCATTCCAGAGGACGGCTTGCCTTGCATAATTCCCGCACTATTCTTCTGCAAATAGCGTCAAGGCAAGTAAAATCAACTTTTAATCCGTGCATCAGTCTGTAATGGTTTATGGCATTGCGGATTTCCGCTGACGCGGGAGTATTTATAATGACGGTATTTGCTTCCGTTATCTTCCCTTCAAAGAAAGTATCTCTGTATTTGGAGGCAATAACGCTTTGAGCGCCTTTGGGGAAAATAAAAAGAACGATATTATGGTTATCCGGCCCCAAGCCGTCGTATTGATTAAACGAATCAAAAACATGACTTTCTATGCTTTCTATGCTTCTAACAAAATACTTGATAAAATCATCGGCATTGGTAAAAACGACTGCTGTCTTGATCTTGACGTTTTTAACGCAATAGTTAATTCGTTCAAACGCAAGGTTTTCGTCCATTCTGTCAAAATGCAGTTTGTCTGCATTAGCTTTAACAGGCGTTTCAATTAATCTGAACGCATGATTTTGACCGGATTTTTTAACAGAAGACGCAAATTCTCCAAATATAGGGCCCTGTAATCTGTTTGATTTGGCTGCAGGTTTTTCCATCGCTTTCGGTTTTGCGGCACTCTCCTTAAGGACTTCATCAGGCTGCTTTGTTTTGTCAAAAGAATCCCTGTCATAAAAATAAAGTTTATCATCCTTGCTGTAAAAAATTATCCGTTCATAACCTATGTCTTTAAAATGTTTGTATAAAAGATGTTCCAAATCAACGTCTACAAGATTATCTTCACAAAAACGATCTTTTGTGTGTCCGAAAATAAAGAAAAACCGACCGGTGTCGCTGATATTTCTTGTAAAATAAGACTCCATAAATTTATTCTCCTGACGTTTCCTTTTTTGATACTTTCGGTCTTTCAACTTTCCGCTGCGCCGTTGCGTCGATATCCCTAACCGCCGTATTGTCCGAAGGTTTCGCTTCATAACCCGGAACGCATACGGCATCGCCCACTACAAGACCTTCCTGTTTTAATCCGTTTTGCAAGCTTGCAATCCATGCCTGTCTTTGCCTTTCATCATTTCTTTTATCAAAAAAATTCAGTTCCAGCTTGTTTGCCATATTTTGAGCGTTTATTTCCGGGGTTATAACTGCTACTATTTCATTGCCCATGCCGTCAGACAGTTTTACATGAACCGGTTGGTTTTGCTCTCCGCCTTCATATGTAATGCGTTCACAGTTCCAGGCAATTCCTTCCAGGACATCCGCAAGCTTGTTTGCCATATTCGCCCTGTTTTTTGACAAAATCATTGCTTCTTTTGCTTCATCTGCGGCAATTTCCATTTTAACGTTCTGCCGGTTCAGAGTATCAATACAGTCAATTAATTGTTGTGTCGATACCGATTGAATCTGCTCCGTTTTTTGCTTCACCCCGGATATTGACGCGGAAATTTCATCCAGGACACCGTTTGTCCAATAGTTTACCTGAGCGTCAACAGTTTCCGTCCCATGTTCCATCTCAAAAGTAAATTGCAGTTTTTCATAGTAGTTTAAGTTAGCTTCCGTATCGGCGAGGGTTTGCATAAACAAACCATGGTAATACAGCCATTCGGTTTCCGCATTTAATACAATTTCTTTTAAGTCCACAGTTTCATTGAACAGCCCTCTGGCAGTAGAAATTGCCGATTGATATGCTTCGTTTTTTATATCGGAAAGCATTTGTTCCAATTTCCCCTTCAGTTTTTTAAGATCGCCGGGGGCAAACATTTCGTGCCTATACTGCTCAATGTCGTTCATATACGCCTGTGTCTGAGAAATCCAGAATTCTGCCAGTTTTTTATGGTTGTTCTCCTTCGCCTCTATTCTGGCGCTTATGCCGTTGATTTGATTCTGCAGCGATTTTCTGTTTTCTTCAGCCTGATGCCTTACGTCGTCTATAGAACTCTGTAATTCTCTTCTCTGGTTTTCCAATCTTCCGTTGAAGTCAGCTTCCTGATTCCGGAACTTTCTATCTGTTTCGGATATCTGCTCTTGAAGCCGCCTGTTGTATTCAGACGCCTGCTCCTTGAACCGCCTATTCTGATCATTTGACATCCGCCTCATATCATCATGAAGACCCGCAATTTCATTGTTCAAAGCGCGGTTCAAGGCATCAAGTTTCAGATTGGAAGCATTAAGGGCATTTTGCGACGCCCTCTCTCTTTGACGCGACTGCTGCTCTGATTCAGCCGCTCTTTGCGCGTTATTGAGAAGCCTGTCCCTCTCGGTTCTTGTCATTGTCACCATAACGTCTTTTATTCCGCTCATTTTTGTTTCCTCCGGTTAATTTTTATGTTACCTCTATATACGGGGCATAACTCTTTCATTGATTACCGTTCCCATTTTTAGTACTTTTTATTTCTTGTAATTCTTTCAAAACCCAATCAAGTTTTGAATCTAAACTGAGAGCTTTCGCAAAATTTTTGATAGCCTGATCTTTTTTACCAAGCTTTTTGTATGCTGTGCCGCAGTTAGCATAAGCTAAAGCATAGTTTGGATTAAGCTCAATAGCTTTGCTAGAGTCTGCAATTGCACGGTCAAGATCGCCTTCTTGCAAGTACGCATTGCCGCGATTGTAATACGCAAATGCAAAATTTATGTCCAGCCGAATCGCCTCGTTATAATCTGCAATTGCCAGATCAACGTCGCCTTTTCGCCTATACGCATAACCTCGATTATTATATGTATTCGCATAATTAGGGTCTAGCCGAATCGCTTCGTTAAAATCTGCAATCGCAAGATCAAGGCCGCCTTTTTGCAAGTACGCATAACCTCGGTTGCCATACGCAAGTCCATAATCGGGAACTAACCGAATCGCTTCGTTATAATCCGAAATTGCCAGATCAAAGTTGCCTTTTCGCAGATACGCATAACCTCGGTTGTTATAATTGTATCCATTATTGGGATCTAACCGAATAGCTTCGTTAAAATCTGCAATTGCCAGATCAAAATCGCCTTTTTTCAGATACGCATCGCCGCGTTCGTTATAAGCAACTCCATAACCGGGAATTAACCGAATCACTTCGCTAAAATCTGCAATTGCCCGGTCAAAATCGCCTTTCTTTAAGTACAATCTACCGCGATTGCCATACATAATCCAATCAAAAATGTTTACCGGAATCGCTTTGACATAATCCGAAATTGCCAGATCTATGTCGCCTTTTTGCTCATACGCAGAACCGCGAATGCTATACGCATCTTTATTATTAGGGTCTAGCCGAATTATTTCGCTATAATCTGCAATTGCACTGTCAAGATCTTTTTTTAAACTATACATACTAGCGCGGACGTAATACGCATCTATATAATCGGGGTATAACCGGATCGCTTCGTTTATTTCCGCAATGCCCCGATCATAGTCATTATTTCTTCTGTACTCCTCAGCTCTATTAATATATTCCTCCGCACCAGGTTTGGGAATTTTCATTTTTTTTATATTGCTATGCCATTTCTCACGATACGGCCTTACTACATTATTAAGCCAATTCTCCGCGTCCTCGGCAATAAGCCATGTCCGATTGATGCCCAGTTCGTCGGCAAAACCGCACAGTTCGCATACTTTCACGCTTTGGGAATATTCTGTATTGCATACGGGGCATAACTCTTTCATTGATTACCGTTCCGCTTTTTAGTTTCTGAAAAATCAGGAAACTCTTGTAATTCTCTTCTAACCCAGTCAAGTTTTGAATCTAAACTGAGAGCTTTCGCAAAATTTTTGATAGCTTGATCTTTTTGACCAAGCTTTTTGTATGCTTTGCCGCATTTAGCATAAGCTAAAGCATAGTTTGGATTAAACTCGATAGCCTTGCTATAGTCTGCGATTGCCCGGTCAAAATCGCCTTTTTTATAGTACGCAATGCCGCGGTTGTAATACGCAACAGCATCATTAGGGTCCAGCCGAATCGCCTTGTTATAATCTGCAATTGCCCGGTCAAGATCGCCTTTTTTACAGTACGCATTGCCGCGGTTGTTATACGCAACTGCATCATTAGGGTCTAGCCGGATCGCTTCGTTAAAATCCGTAATTGCCTGATCAAAGCAGCCTTTTTCTAAGTATGCAAGACCTCGTCTATTGTATGCTTTTGCATCTTTCGGGTCCAGCCGAATCACCTTGTTATAATCTGCAATTGCCCGGTCAAAATCGCCTTTTTTATAGTACGCAATGCCGCGGCCGTTATACGCATCTGCAAGATTTGAGTCCAGCCGAATCGCTTCGCTGTAATCTGCAATTGCCAGATCAACGTCGCCTTTGTTATGGTACGTAATGCCGCGGTAGAAATACGCATTTGCAAAATCCGGGGCCAGCCGGATTGCTTCGTCATAATCTGCAATTGCCAGATCAACGTCGCCTTTTTTCCGGTACGCATCGCCGCGGTCGTAATACGCATACGCATTATCAGGCTCTAGCCGAATAAATTCGCTATAATCTGCAATTGCACGTTCAAGATCGTTTTTTAAAGAATACACACTAGCACGGATGAAATACTCATCTATACAATCAGGATATAACCGGATCGCTTCGTTTAATTCCGCAATTCCCCGATCATAGTCTCCCTTACTGTTGTATGCCCTACTTCTACTAATATATTCATCCGCACCAGGTTTGGAAATTTTCATTTTTTTTATTTTGTTATGCCATTGCACACGATACGGCCTTACTACATTATTAAGCCAATTCTCCGCGTCCTCGGCAATAAGCCATGTCCGATTGATGCCCAGTTCGTCGGCAAAACCGCACAGTTCGCATACTTTCACGTTTTGTGAATATTCTGTATTGCATACAGGGCATAACTCTTTCATTAGCTGCAACTTCCCTTTAGTATTTTCAAGCTGTTTTTATCGGGAATGCCTACCATCATTGTTCTGCTTCCCTCAACTTGCAGCTCGATCTTTCTTCCTGTTACGCCGTACAGATTTTTTGCTTCTTCTTTGTAGCGGTCTGTTATCAGACATATCTGTTGGTTAGACGAACCGCGCAGGCTTAAGCCGTCATTTAGTTCATCGCGGTATTCGCCGTCTATAATCATATCGCTGATCTTTACCAGCTCGCTTTCCCTGATTTCGCTGAATCGCATTCCCGTATAGATAATTACCCCAATATCTTTTTCTTTCTTAATTTGTCGGATTAAACTTACAAGCGGCTCAACTTGCAAAAAGGGCTCGCCTCCGCTGATTGTCACGCCTTCAATATCAGGAGTATTTAATATATCAGTGACAAGATCGTTTACTTCTTTTTCATACCCGCCGTCAAGCGGCTGAGAATCTTCTGATATGCAGCCGGCGCATCTCTTTTGACATCCCTGCACCCATATCGCGTATCTGTTGTACGGGCCTAAAGCCTTCGTGTTTTTAGCTGTCATGTATAACCTCAGCTTCATACTTTATACTTCCTGTTCTATCCGGTTATTTGTTTTGAAGCTCCTTAATATCTTCATTTGCCCTCTCTTGAAATTCAATTATGACCTTGATTTTATTGTCAAATTCGGCAAGTTTTTCTCTAATTACGCTCTCAAGGCAATGACTGTCTTTTATAAAGTCATCCGGTGATGAAATTCCATATTCATTGAGTTTTTTGATAATTTTGCCGTTCTCTCCGTAATGCAAACGAAAAGTTTCGAGAGGTTTTTTTATTTCTTCCACTCTTTTGTCCAGCTCTACAGACTGCCTTTTGTAATCTTCGATTTCGGCAATTATTTCATTTAGATCTTTTGATTGAGAAACGAAAATCCTGTTTATTTCTTCACGCCGCTCATTGATTTTATTAACGATGTTTTCTTCAATTCTATTTTTTTCAACATTTAATTTCGCAATTGTAGCGGACAATTCGGCGGATAATTTTTCGTTTTCCTTTACGGAGTCTTCCAATTTGGCCCTTAGCGGTTTATTTCTTTTTATCTCTTCTTCCAGTTTTTGCTTCTTATCGTCAAGAGCCTTTACAGCATCATCTGTATAAAGTACGGATTTTTCCCTAAGCGAAGCTACTTTTTCTTCCTTACTTTTGTAATCGCTTTCTTTTTTCTCAAGTTCATGCTCCTTTTTCAACAATTCGGCGTTATCACGATCGATCTTTTCAATCAAGGCGGTTGTTTCGGCTAATTTATTCGTAGTTCTTTCCAATTTTTGTCCAATTTCTCCGCTCAATGCTTCCGGGTCTAATTTATTTTTAGATGATTGATAAAAATCACATGTTGATTGGGCTATTTTTCCAAAACCTGAAAATAATTTACGCATTCCGATTTTATCATAACCGGAAAGCGCCTTATCTGAATAATCCAAATTATCCAATAACAGCTTTATCGTTTCCAATAATACTTCATTTGTACTTTTGGCATTGTCAGCTTCTTTTATCGCCTGAACATGGTTTTCCAGAATTCCCAAATGATCTTTAGTCATATTACTTTTCCTTCCTATTTTTGCATTATACCGATTCTTTCAAGGAGCTTGCTCAGGGATGTTTGGGTTAGATTCCCGTTTTTATCGCTGACGTGTATTGTGGGAATAAGGTTCTTGTTTACTGAAAAACCCACTTTATATTCATTGCCCGCATCATCAATATTCGGAAACAGTTCTTCCGCTGATCCGTCTACCGCAACCTGTAATCTTCCCTCATTGTTGGGGCGCCCGTCGTCCATGAAAATTCTCAGTTTTCCCGATCTATGCGTAACCTGGTAAGTATTCGGTGAAAACACAACAGATTTAATTTTATCAATTTCTATTCCTTTTTCAATTATTAAAACATCCCTATCTATCACCTGGTCCCTTTCGCCGATAGCGCCAAAGACAAAGCCTATATTATAAGGGCATGTGTGTATGGGTTTCTGCATGCCTTCCGCAATCAGCGCCGCGCCTCTTGATATCGCGAAAGATCTGTTTATTATTGAGAAAGGCTGTTCAAATCTTTTGTCTTTGCTTCCGATCGGCGAATTGAAAAACGCTCTGACTTTTGCCTCTACCGCGTAAAAATTACTAAATCCGCCGACAAGCAATACTCTGAAATTGTTCTGCGCGGAACTGTCAACGCCGTGCGCGTTAAAAAACTGCTGTATCTTAACAAGAGAATCGTTAAGTACGGGCGCGTTGACTTTATTAAAACAATGCACTAAATCTTCGCAATGGACGTCTACCTCATCTCCGTCATAGTTGTATACCAGCGAAAAAAGCACTTCTCCTTCCAATATNGCNGGATCGTCATAATACTCTTTTAATTGTTCGGTTATTTTAGAGCATTGTAATCTTTTTTGTTCNTCGAAATTATTCCGTAGGTTAATAAAGTTTCTGCTGTTTTTTTCGATTTTTAAATTGTTATCTTCGATTATTTTTTCGATTACCGCTTCATCAAAGGCAACGCCAGCCCGCCCGTTTGTTTCATTGTCCTCTCCGAAACCATGACGCTCAAGAACTTTTATATGTTTTCCGTCTGTCGCCTCGCATAAGGTAACATCAAGCGTACCGCCGCCGTAATCAATTACAGTTATAAAACCGTTATAATTACTCTTATTCTGATTTGTGTCATGGATCTTATACGCATGGCAAAAGTAAGCCGCCGCCGCGATGGGCTCACTCTCTAAATGGAACTCATGTTCCTCATATCCAAGAGCAGTAAAAATATTTTCTATGTTGTCTCTGGCTGTCTGATTACTCCTCTCCCTGATCCATGTGTCAGGTACGGTCATCACAATGCCCTGAATGTCTTTATTTAAAGATTTTTTGAATAACTCCAATAATTTTTTTATAAAGTCCTGCGCTACTTCTTTCGGTTTTTTTTTCTTGCCTGTTATTACCTCATCGAATCTTTTCCCGAGAAGAAGTTTAAAATTTTCGTATGTATCAAAGCTCTTTGACAATATATTGGCTTTTGCGGCGCGGCCTATAAAAATCTCATCAAGCTTGTTATTATTGTATGAAATGATGGTCGGGATGTAAGCGTTTACGGCGGCATCAGGCTGGAAATTAATCAGCCCGTTCGATTCCGCATCGTAAAAACTGATTGTACTGTTTGTCATACCGAAATCAAGACCGATTTTCAAATCCGATTACCCCTTTTTCTTATTACCTAAAGCCTGCAAAACATAAATTGACATTTCAATGAAATGTGTCAAAATAACCTATTTCAGCGGAAATTATCAACCTGTTCATATGCTTACGATGTTTCTGAGTAAGGTGAATTAGATTATAGCAAAGCCGTTATTCAGAGTCAAGAAATCGAGGACTGTAAAACCGCCCTTAATTTTACCTTTAAACGCGAAAGCCGAGCGGTATTTATTACAATTTATGAAAACAAACGAAGTTTCCGAACAAGTCTAATGTTCATCGCCCTTGTGTCTTCTTGCGCGGTTATAACGGGCAACGGATTTTTTAAAATCCTGCTTGCGTTTCAAATAATCAGAATGGTTCAGCACAAAGTCAGCTTCCCTGCGTTGAGCAAGGTAACTTTTCCAGTTTTCCCGCGAAAGGCTTCCTTCTTCCAAAGCGGCAAGAACGGCGCA
>JGI24698J34947_10001507_pt1 | contig 12332 bp, 13 predicted proteins | sample TergutMp193P3_FD_34947 | JGI IMG/M metagenome (IMG submission 34947)
CCATATCCAATATTACCATGTCCGTGAATATAAATTATTTTTTCTGACAAACTTTGTATAAATTCTTTTCGATTATTATTTTCTGAATTATCTAGTATATAAATTGAATTTATTATACTGTTAACAACATACGTTAAAATGGCTTGTATATCTTTTTCAGAAGAATTGTATATTACAATTGAAGCTGATATTTTCACTTAGACTCAAATAATCTTTTTATTAAATTAATCAAAAGAATTAATCTATATCTTAGTTTAAAAAAAAATGTATTATTACTTTCTTCAGAAGTTGAACTATAATTTAACCCATGTCGTCTATAATATATTAATTTCTCTTTACAGAATAATGTTTTTCCAAATAATTCAGAAATTAGGCCAATCCATACATCGTGCATGGGAATATTAGCTGGAAATGGCAGGACATATTTTAACATTCTTTTATTTAAAGCTATACAACATCCTAAATATCCATTTTTTATAAAATTATGCAAAACCCCTTTTTTATTATTTTTTTTTAAAAAAGAATTACTAATAATGTTGCCATAAGCATCAATTAAAATTGCATCGGAAACAACACAATCATATTTCTGTAAATAATTTACAATTGTTTCAACTTTATTAGGTAACCAAACATCATCTTGATCTGAAAGAAGAATATAATCACCACTAGCATAATATAATGCGTTTTCAAAATTTCCCACAACACCTTTTCGTTTTTCATTAAAATACAATCTTATTCTTTCATCATTTTCAATATAAGACGAAATTATTTTAATTGTATTATCAGTCGAACCATCATCAGATATTATCAGTTCGTCAGAAATAGAAAGTTGACATAAAATAGAATCAAGCTGTTGCCTAATGTATTTTTCCCCATTAAATGTAGCCATACAAACAGAAATATTCATAGTTTCAAACCCAAAATTAAGTTATCTAATACTATCTGAAGGGAAACATTTTTTATTCTAAAAGGATAGTTTCATTGCTTCGCCAGATACTAAAATCATTACCAGCCTTTTATAATCGTTCATTATATTATTATTAACTTATATCTAAATATTCTTAGTAATATCATACAAGTACATATAATAAACAACACAAAACGTGCAAATAATTTATTCTTAAATATAACTGAAAATAAAGGAAATAAAATTATTCCTGCAATACTAAAAAACTCTGATATTCTTAAGGCAGCTGCCAAATTTTGAGAAAAAAACAATAATGAAAGGGATGATAATAATTGCATTTTTATTAAAATATAAGCATATTTATTGTATTTAATTATAATATTATGTTTTATTAACAAAATGCATAATAAAAAAAGTTTTATGAGAGTATAAATACCAAATACATTTGCTGAGAAATCACGTCCTTGGTTTCGTATTACATATTGAAGAACTTTTTGCTGTATATACGGAATGGGGATATAAACGAATAATGACGCTGGATTGAATTTTATTATTGCAAAGATAAAACAAATTATTATTAATGTAAAGCATAACCATAAATTAATTTTTTTTGTATCAAAGAACCAAATTACAATCATTATTAAAGCTGAAATATGAAAAAAAACGGCAAATGCATAGCATAAAGCAAATTTCGTTCTTTCCCGTGAATAAACATATTTTATAGAAAGCAACATAAAACTTACAGCCACCGCTACTCTTATTTGAGTGAAGTCATGTAACAAAAATAAATCTCCAACAAATACCATCAAAGATAAAAATAGATAATTTGATATTTCTTTTATCACGATAATCTTAATTGATATTGCTAAAAAAGCATAAAAAAACATAAACCATTGTATTTGTGTATTAAATAACGTTTTAAATACATATTTTATTAAATTAAAAGATGGCTCTATAATGATATTATCGTTTTCATAGATATATTTATAATTCATATAATCACGATCGGCATTTTCGTCGCGAAAACCAGTGACAAATATTAATAACATCACTATTATTGTAAAAATAAGCAATAATAATATAGATTTTTTCCGTGTTTCAAAAATTGCAAACAATGATATAACGGAAAATAAACTTAATATTTGAATTACTAGTTGCATTTTTTCACCATTAACATCAATAATTAATTTATTTTACAAAAATATTTTATAGTTAATGAAATATACAATCGTTTTTCTTTAATAATTAGTTGTGCTAACAATCGTAAAATCAATCTGAATTTAAATAACATAATAGAAACAATTCCTAGTAATTTAGAAAATCTATATTCTGAATCAATTATAGAAATATATCTTTGAATTGTCATATTATTTCGATAATCCAGTACACTTAAATCATGTTGCAGATCAACATTCATCAAATAGAATTGTTCTTTGCTTTTTCCTAACATATAAAAAACATAAGTATCAAGTCCATCTAAGGGAAAATCGACCGGAAATCCTCCAGTTTTTGATAAGGCATCAACAGAAAATAACGCTGCTGTATTGAACGCTTGAATAGTTTTATTTTTTATAATACCATTTTTATTTATATTTATCATTTTTATCCATGGACCAAATAACGGATAATATGATTTCGGTGATAATTGTATTTGTTTTGAAAATAATTTCGGTATTATTGCTACAACATTTTCATAAAGCAGAGCTTTATTTATCTGTTCAAAATATTCCCTTGATAAATATGTATCTTGGTCTAACAATAACAACCATTTATGATTATTTTCTATTGCTCTTTGTAAAGCATAATTATAAGCACCTGCCAGCATAACATTTTGTTTGGAATTTACCATGATATAACTAGAATTTTCTTCTACACAAATTTCAGAAGAATTGTTATAGATTAAAAGTTCATAATTACAAGATAATATTGATATATGCTTACACAATGTTTTATAAGATAGACTGTTTTCTAATTTTTGTTTATATAATACTAAAACTATTTGTATAGAATGATTTGACATTTTTTGTTTATATTTCCTTCTGTTATCTTGGTTCTCTCCACCAATACATTCCAACATCTGTATCTATAGGTATAAAAAGAACCATCAATACCAACATTGAGTAAAGTTTTGTACCCTTTCGATTTCATAAATGGTATTAATTGTTCTTCATCCTTCCCACTCTGATTATTTTCGATTGTTATTAATCCAAATTTATATTTATCAAAATTAATAGTTTTTAATATTTCTATTTCAGATCCTTCAACATCAATCGACATAAAATCAATATATTTACTGTCATATTTTTCCATGAGGGTATCAAAAGTGAGCGTCTTTATATCTATTTCCGCTATTATTCCTTCATTTTTTGCTGCTGATAACATTTTATGATTCATATTCTGAGTAAAACCACTTCTACCGCCTTTTGTTTGAATAAATTTATTATGCCCCCCCCCTCTTCTATTTGATAGTGCTGCATTTACACATTCACATTTTCTGTTATTGCGTAATTTTTCATATATATCTGGGACAGGCTCAATGCATATTCCTTTCCAGCCTATTTTCTCTAACGAATATGTGTTGCTTATTGTGATACCATCATATGCACCGATATCTATGAAAAAACCATCTCTTTTACCTTTAAACCATAAATAAGCATACATATCTTGTAGTTCCTGCCCATAAAACTGAACGCCTGATAATTGTTCGCAAATCAATTTAATCATTAATTTATTGTTTATAATATTTTCATCGACTTTTTCCACCAAATCAAATAATTTAAAAACATTTTTAATAAAACTGATTATTCTGTTATTTTTCATAAAAACCTCTTGTTTAATTTATTGGATACTATACATAACTTCTTCCAAATATTGAGTTCCAAATTTCATATCGGGTTCCAAATGACTACCTTCAGCCCATTCATTCCACGCATTGATAAAAATAAAATTTTCATCATCAGAATACGGAACAAACTTCTCTACTACATTTTTTAGCCATATTCCAAATAATTCTGGCTTACTACCACGAAAAGCAACAAAATCATTGTTATTCCTGCGAGCGCTGTTATCCCACATAGGAGTAACACAAAGATATTTTTTATATGATGGCTTAGGACGTTTTATTTGAAAAACTACATATTTTTTATAATCCAAAGTTGAAGGAAGAATATTTCTTCCCATTATTAATCGAGAAACTATATTTATTCCTCTTCTAATAGGATGTGCATATTTTTTAGACTGATAATATTCTTTCATACCACTGTGGGGTTCAAATTCAATTGCAGCATCTATTCCGTCTGCCATATACTTTTCGCCATTTTGCCCAATAGATTCAAAACGACATATATAAAGTTCTATTCTCTCTTTCAAAGCTTCAGTTCGCCAGATTTCTATTGTTTTCTCTATATTTGGAAGTAAGGTCGATTTGTAAATAGAAATAACTGGTTTATTGTTTATATGGATATATCTGGGATCTTTAAAAAATTTAATCAAATACTGTATGTGATTAATATCGTCTTTTTCGGAATACTTTTGTTCCATGAGGACTTCTTTTTCTCCCCCGTCCCATACCCTTGTCCAATTCTCATTTGCCCAACAAATCATAAATGGAAAATCAGGTTCTTTTGATTTTAGCATATTTTCCAGTGGGCGCTCTAACAGTAAATGACCGTTAAACCAATAATGATAGTAACAAAAACCATAAATACCGTGTTTACGGGCCATTTTAGCTTGTTCAATCATTACCTCTGGAACGCGTAAATCATAAAACCCTAAATCTGCGGGAAGATGAGGCTGATAGTGACCAGGGAAACGAGGTTTTGCTTTGACAACATTTCGCCATTCGGTAAAACCTTTTCCCCACCATTCATCGTTTTCTGGAATAGGGTGAAACTGAGGCAGATAAATAGCAATGATCCGGGGTTTCATCATGTTGTCTCATTTTTTCTGATATTATTTTTTCTTAAGACACTATAAATTTTTCTGGGAAGAAATAGTATTATTTTACCAAGCCTGTATTCCTTCGATTGTTTGAGAGCATTTAATGTAATATGGTTTCCAATTGTTCTATTATATACCGAAACATGTTTTTCACAAACATAATCAATAAGCTTTTCAATATTAAGTACTGCTATCGAAGTACGGGAATTTCGCCTTATTCTATAATAAAACTGCACAGAATCTATTCTTTTTACTTCTCCGCCATTGCTTAACATATTAATCCAGAATTCCCAGTCTTCCGCCCCTTCTTTCATATTCATATCATATCCGCCGATTCTCTTCCATTCAGTTTTTAGGAAAAAAGCGCTACAAAATATCATATTCGTTGTTAATAATTTTTTGAATGAATATTCCGGCAAACGCCATATTCCCCTCATGTTCCCAAAATATCTAGCTCTACAATATACAATTTTAACGTTATTGTTTTTCTGAAAATATGGCAACGCCAACTCCATATATTGTTTACCAATTTTATCATCAGCATCTAACGGTAATATATAACTTCCGGCCGATAAACCAATGCCGTAATTTCGCGNTTTACTTACACCTTCATTGTTTTTTTTATAATATTTTATTCGNGAGTCTTTTTCACACCATTTTTTTGAAATTTCCTCAGTATTATCCGGTGAACCATCATCAACTATTATACATTCCCAATTTTGAAATGTCTGATTAATAACAGAAGTAATACATTCATCAAGAAATTCCGCCTGTTTGTAACATGGTACAATTACTGANATTTCAGGTGTTTGGTATNCATCAGAATTGTTAATAAAATACTCTTTCATTTTATTTCATAATTAGACTAACTTTCTTAAAAAGATAGATTAATTTTACTAATAATATTCTAAGATAATATTTATGTANTTTAATAAANCCATTNTTCCTTTNAATTTTAAGTGTTTCAATATCATTTGTCATNCTCCATGACATACCACCTGTTCTGAAATTTGCCATAATTTTTTCGATAAAATAAAAACTGGCATTGGATTTATAAGCCTTTATTATAAAATCATAATCTGAAGCAGATTTATAATTAATATCATATTTAAACCTTAAATATATTTCTTTGGAGATAAAACAAGTTGGATGTGGAATCATGTTTTGATTTATCGCATATATGTCATATCCATATACAAATATAATTTTATTATTTTTCTTATCAATAACACGTAACATTCCATGATAAATATCCTTTTTTACTATATTTATTTCATTAACAACTATTTCACAAGCATTTGGTTCATACCAATCATCGCTATTCAGTAATGCAATATAATCCCCGGTTGCCAACTCAACACCTTTATTCATCGCGTAATAAATACCTTTGTCTGGCTCGCTAATCCAATAGTTAATTCTATTTTCATACTTTTTTATTATATCAATCGTACCATCGGTACTCGCGCCGTCTATTATGATATACTCAATGTTGCTATAAGTCTGATTTATCACGCTAAGAATTGTTTCCTCAAGTGTTATCTCCCCATTACGCACAACAGTTACAACTGTAATGAGTGGCATATTTTCTTGAGATTGTTTTGTAATGTCTTTTGTTCGTAAGCCGCCTGAAAGCATAGTTTCTCTTATTTTTCCAATGTTTCTTTCCAATAAGTTATTAAATCACGCAGACTGTCCGTAATTGACATTTGCGGTCGCCAGCCTGTCAAACTTTGAATTTTAGAGTTATCCCCTACAATTACCCTATTATCACCGGGACGTATTTTTTCTTTATCTATTTCAACATCTATTTGTACATCCAACAAATTAGAAAGCATATCTATAATCTCTTTAATGCTACTCCCAGTCCCAGAACATATATTGTATAATTCACCTGCAATGCCTTTTTCCAATAACAGATAATACGCCTTAACAACATCCCTAACATCAAGAAAATCACGAATTAATGAAACATCACCTGTAAACAGTTTAATGTTTCCAGACTGTCCTGTTTTTATTTTCTCCAGTATTTGTTTTATAAAAGATGGTATAACAAACATATCACGCTGCCCTGGTCCTATGTGATTAAATGAGCGTGTAAGGATTATATCTAGCTTATATGATGAAACATAACACTGGGCCAGCATTTCCTGAGAAACACGGGCGACGGCATAAGGGCTGACCGGATTCAATGGTACAGATTCTTTTATTGGGATACAATCAGAGGGAACATTACCATACTCTTCTGACGAGCCTACAGATAACAAGCGGCATGGTATATAATTTTTGCGAATAATCTCAACAAGATTTAAGAAAATATTTGTATTGTTTATAAATGAATTAATAGGTTCATTCCAGCTTTTTGCAACGCTGCTAAAAGACGCCAAATGAACAATATGTGTTGGCGAAAATGAAATAATCACGGCCTCCAATGTTGGATAATCTAAAAGATTTATTTTAACAAAACGCGGCTGCAAACGAGAAAATTGATATAAATTCATATTCTCCGGCAAAACAACATCAATACCAAGAATTTCACAATCCTCTTTAATGGAATTTAAATAATCAAAAAAATGATATGCGACAAATCCTGATGCGCCGGTAATTAAATATTTCTTCATTATGCACGCCTTTTCATATTAAATGACGTTCCAAGATAAATAACTTCTATTTTTGATTCGTCTATTTCAGGATATAATTTTATAATGTCCATTTTTGTATTTTTGGAAATTGCGATTATTTTATCGGCATTCCGCATCATTATATATTTATTTAAAGCCGTTTTATCCTTATCTGGAAAACACTTAGGGAAAAGTTCGTGAATTATGTCATATACAGTTAAAACCAATGGTATTTTATTTATAGAACTTGTAGAGGAAGATAATGCTTTACAGTAAAGTTCGTATGTTTGTTTTGCTGTTTTCTCCCACGAAAAATATTTTATCCTTTCATATCCCTTCTTAATTAGAGATGACTGAAGAGAGCTGTCTAAAAGCGCCTTTTCTATAATCTGCCGCATATCCTCAACGGAATATGGATCAAAATATACCGCCGCATCTTCAGCAATTTCTGGAAAACAGCTTGAATTGCTTAAGATTGCAGGGCATCCTGACGCAAATGCTTCAAGAATTGGAATACCAAATCCTTCATAGAGAGATGGAAAAACAAATATGAGCGCTTTTGCATACAAATCCCGAAGTTCACTTTCAGACACAAATTTGCTTATTACTCTATCTTCAATTTTATGTTGGCTTAAAAGTTCTATTTCGTCATTGTTAAACGGCTGTCCTGTACATATAAGCCGTAAGTCATAACAAATTAATAGCGGAGCGACAGCCTCAATAAATATATCAAAGTTTTTATACCCGCCGCGTAGTCCGGTAAATAAAATATAACCTTGTTTTCCTGAGAAAAACTCTTTTTTATACAACGGTAATACATCGTTTTTGTTTACAGAAGTATTATTTTTCTTGTTAATATACTCACTCTTTTTTTCAGGAATTATATCATGCGCGTTAATAATTAACGGCTCATTCTTTATAGTTTTTAATACATAAGGATCATAATATGTTGGATGAATAATGGAANAGTTTTTTTTCTTAATTTTTTTCTTGGAATCTAACTTATTAAGATAATTTAAGAAATTTATTATTCTCCATTTCCCTCTAAAGTGCCTTTTTATGGGAAATCTTTTGTATAGTTTTAATTGTTTTATATATTCATTTTCGGAANAAATCCCCGAAACATCATATTCAAATAAACCATCACTATGCTTCATTAATTCATAAAAATATCTGGAAATACCGCCAAATTTCTGTAAAGAAAATATTTGATAATCATAGAGTATTTTCATTGCTTTTATTTTATTAATTTTTATTGCTTCATATTACATTTAAAGTATTATCTATATTTTCGAATTATTTGATATAAAAATAACAACATAATTTTTTTATATATCTCTTAATATTAATATAAAATAAATAAAAATATAATGGAAAACATAAAATAATTATATAAGTATTTTTATTTTTAATAGCTAATTTAAAAAACTCAGATATAGGATAGATCATAATTATATAAATCCAATTTCTTCCTTTAAAAGGAACTTTTAACCAAAATTTAAAATAATATAATAACTTTTGATGTATACTAATTTTTTCATTAAATAAAATTATTTTAAAGCAATTTATAAGAAGATCTAGATGTGGATTTATCCTAGCATATTCATTATATACTTCTGACTTGTAATTATGCTTTTCATAGCCATTTTTTGAATCATAATAATAATAAAAAAGAGATTCATTTATAAATAAACACTTACCTGATAGAACTATATAATTAATAAAAATAACGTCACTACCAACTAATTTGTATTTTTGAAAATCGAAATTTTTTACTATATCTGCTTTTATCAAACAATAAAATTCGTACCATGAACTTTGTAAATTTAGCTTAATTAAGCGATTAATAATGCTATCATAACTAAGATCTTGATTATAACAAGATGAAGGGAGATTAATGATAACCCCATTATCGTCAAAAAATTGTACCTGCGGCCAACAGGCAACCGCTTCAGGGTTGTTTTCAAGTTTTTCGACGGCTTTCTCGATAAAGGTACTTTCCCAATAATCGTCATCAGCTGCCCACATGAAATATTTACCATTTGCCATATCGCGTACAAATTGGAAATTTGCTAAAGCTCCAATATTTTTATCATGTTTATAGTATTTTACCCTGTTATCATCACGATATTCCCCAAAAATTCTCTCTGATTCGTCGTTTTCAGAGTTATCTCCTATATTTATTTCAATATTTTTATATGTTTGTGATAACAATGAAGACAGAGCTTTTTTAAAGAAAAGAGGTCTGTTATATATCGGTAGGCCAATACTTACTAGCGGGTTAGTATCTATTACCTTACTCTCCTCAAATATCCATCTGGCGCTACAGTTATCAGCAGTTTGTTTTGAATGTCTCTATCTATCTCAAATTCTGAATGCGTTTTCAAAAACTCCCAAACGGCGGTTTTGGGGTTATTTCCTTTTNCCCAAGGTCTGTCATTACATGAGCCTTCCGGCATATCCTCAACTACCGTATCCCATANGATACAATAATTACCAACAAAAACAAGAGGAGCGTATAACTCAAGTTCCCGCAGTACGTGGTCGTGTGTATGGTTGGAATCCAGACAAACCATAATTGAATGAAAATCCTTTGCGTATTCTCGCACCTTGTTCACAATATTCTCGTCAATTGAAGAACCTTCCAGCATCTTTATTTTATTTGCCAAAGGATGCGCTTCCATTGCCTCACGGTTATGTTTGCGAATATCTATGTCAATTCCCAAAACCATACGGTTTTTCTGAGGGGGTGATAATATATCCAAGAGCGCAAGCATAGACGCTGAAAGTACCAATGAGCCGCCATGAGCGATTCCAGTCTCTATTATCAAATCCGGTTTTGTTCGCCAGACAATTTCCTGAAACTGTACAATATCCTGCGGATATTGAATAATAGGCCGCCCTAGCCATTCAAAATGATATGAATAATGCTTCATGTTATCGGCAAACATCCAATCATATGTTTTTTGCCATAATACGGGATTATTTTGCAATCCGATTTCGTTGTTACATTCCGCTTTAAATTGTTCGTATGGAGTCATAATTTACTTTCCTTCAATATTTTTTTCTATAGGACGAGCCGGATTGCCTACAACAACCGTGTTATCCGGTACATTCTTTATTACAACCGCTCCAGCTCCTACAATCGCATTTTTTCCAATTTTCAATCTTGGCAATATTGTCGCGTTTGCTCCAACGAATGAATTTTCGCCAATCTCAACACAGCCGCAAATAGCGGCGTTCGGCCCGATGTGAACGCCCCTGTCAATAACGCATTCATGATCGATTGAACAGCCGGTATTTGCGATGGAATATTCGCCTATTTTTACCCTAGCACAAATTTTTGNCATGGGAAGAATTTGAATGCCCTCCTGTAATACACTGCTGCTTGAAACATACGCGGTATGATGTATCAATGTTATTGGGTTTAGTCCGTGTTTTTTAAGGTCATTTGATATTTCAACTCTGTCTGAACCGCGGCTACCGCCTATTGCGACAACAAAATAATACCCCTTATATTCAATGAGTTTGTCCTTGTTATAAAAAATGGGTATCTCAGGAAATGGCGAACTAACATTTTTGTTGTTATCAAAAAAAGCCGTTATTTGAATGTTTTGATATTTGATAATTTCCTCAAGCATTATTGCCTGCCCTGTAGCGCCCCATATTATGATACTCTTCATATATTGCCAATAACCTGTTTTACGCAACAAACAACTCTGTTAATATCTTCCTCAGTTATATCATGATAGCAGGGAAGATTTACCGCGCGGTTATATAAACTGTATGAAACAGAATTTCCTCCGGCCTTGATAAAACGATCATCATTTTTTCTAATGAGCGACAAAGGCCAAAAAAACACTCTAGCGTCAATATTATTTTTCTTAAACTCTTGTAATAAAAAATCACGGTTAAAATGAATGCAGTCATCAACAACAATAGTTACCATCCAGTAGCCGTTTTGACAATCCGGCGGTTCGGGATTTAAATTTAACGGAAGCCACTTTAGTTTTTCCTTATATAATTCAAATATCCTGCGTTTTCTATCTATAAGCTCATCAATTCTTTCCATTTGGGCGCAGCCAATGGCCGCCTGAATATTTGACATTTTATACTTAAAACCAACCATGTCAGGCCAAAATTGTATGGTTTGTGTCCTGCTTCGTCCATGGTTGGAAAGTGTTAAAACTTTTTCATATAATTCCGCATACTGTGTAACAAACATTCCTCCTTCCCCGGTGGTGATTGTTTTTGTTCCATGAAATGAAAATACACCAAAAGTACCCAGAGAACCGGCGCGTTTCCCTTTATAGATCGAACCGATTGCCTCAGCCGCATCTTCAATTACAGGGATATTGTGTTTTTCTCCAATACGGAAAAGTTCATCCAGCTCGCATAAGTTTCCATAAAGATGAACCGCGATAATCGCCTTTGTCCGCTTGGTTATCGCTTTTTCAACCTGTTTTGGATCAATGCACCATGTATCAGGCAATACGTCAACAAGGACTACCTTTGCTCCTAAATAGGTAACGGCGGCGGCGGAAGCTATCCAGTTTATATCCGCAACAATGACTTCGTCTCCCGGCCCTATGCCAAGCGCCGAAAGGCCCATGTGCATTGCTCCGGTACAGCTTGATGTGGCTATCACATAGGTTACGCCCAAATGATCTTTGAAAAGAGCTTCAAATTTTGCAATATATTCATAACACCGCGCTCCCCAACCAACTGTCGCGGCATCTGCCGCATACTCAATCTCCTTTTGGGTAATCGAAGGCTTGGTATAAAATATTTGTGAAAGTTCACTCATGCCGCCTTCCTTTTGGTAAGAAACGGCATACAGTAAATGAAATATTTACTGAATATTTTAT
>JGI24698J34947_10001508_pt1 | contig 12298 bp, 8 predicted proteins | sample TergutMp193P3_FD_34947 | JGI IMG/M metagenome (IMG submission 34947)
TACAGGATACAATATAAAAAAAGCTCCAGTAGTGGTGATTACCTAATTAAGTATGGGATAAAAACAACAAACTATACTTTTTCCGATCTAGACTATACGACAAAATACGATTTTAAAGTTGCGGCACAGAACACGGATTATAATGTCAGTGATTATTCCTCGCCGATTACTGTTGAGACTGGAAATCCTTTAACTGGTAATGTATCTGTATCTATGGAAACTAGATGTCTTCGTTCTACTAACTTTTTGGCTACTACCTATTATTACAGTGCCGTAATAAAATTAACGTTATCCGATGGTGCATACTGGGATCGCGTGGATACCATTGATGGCGATTTATTCAAATCGTGGGTTACCATGAGCGGTACGCCAGATGTTAGTGCTTGGAATGTGGGACTTTATGATTATTCCCTTACGCCACGCCCACAAAAAATACAGTTTTCGTATGGTTTTACTTCCACAACTAATAATATTTCCATTTCTGGATTAACCGCAACTATTGTTACAAGTAAACTTACAGAAATGAAAGGATACACCAATGTGGTTAATAGTCTTACCAGTGGAACGCCGTCATCTGCTTCATCTTCAGAATGGGAAAGCCTTTAATGCTTAAACAGTTTTCAACGCAGGAGTGCCGGTTTTCGGTGTCCCCTGCACGATGCCAAGGAGTTGCGGCACACTATAGGTGAATACAATGGAAATTGAGAATATCGCAATCAGAACACCGAAGAAGGGTGATGTGATTTGGGCAGTCGGGTTTCCGCTTCATTGCGGCGTATACGAAAGCGATGATTCCGTCATTCATTTTGCGCCGGCAAACGGCTCTAAGACGAAGAAAGATGCTGTTATCCACAAATCAACTCTTACAGAATTTGCAAAGAATTATCCTGTCGTTGTAATTGAATTTTCACCTGAAAAATGCCTTCCGCCGGAAGAAAGCATCAGTCGGGCATATTCGCGTTTAGGCGAAAATAGCTACAATCTGATTTTCAATAATTGCGAGCATTTTGCCATTTGGTGTAAGATAGGAGAACATCGTTCACTGCAAGTTGATTTTGTAAAAGAAATTACTGTAGCGGTGTGTAAGTATATAGATGAATCCGGCGAAAAAAATACGGAATTCGAGAAATACGCGGAAATTCTCGGAAAACTACACGAAGTCGCACAAATACTCACATCGCCGAAAAACAAAAGAATAGTATCGAACACGGAGTAATTAGGTTTTAGGCGTCCCCTGCGTTAAAACTCTATTTAAGTTTATACAGCGCCGTATCGCCATGAGCGCCGACAACTTCTTCTTTTCGGGGGTGAACCATTAAATCCATACCTTCCATTGGCAAAGCCCCAAAAAGAATTTCGTCTGCTCCGGGAACAACAAGAGCGGGGCAAACCGTCTGCCTGTTTTGCCAATGGACTTCTACGCCGTCCGTTATTTGATACACAACGTTTGACCCGTCCGCCAAAACGCCGGGTTCCGGACCATTTAACCGTAAGCCTAATTTTTGACAGGTGTCCTCATCAATGACCAGCGTCCATGCGCCGGTATCGGCCAGAGCTTCTACCGTCAGTGTGCGAACCTGCGCGTCCGTCATATACCCCCGCTGCGCCAGTCCTACATCAGCGGCGTTTTTTAACGTAATCTGTGTTCTTGCCGTACTCATAAATCTCCCAGTCTGTTTTCAGTTTATTACAAAAGGAGGTGCGCTTCAAGAAGCCTGAAAGCCGCCAGCCCGACGCGCTGCTCGCAAAGACAGAAGCGCAGGCGGAGAGGGTTTGGAAAGAGTACAGGTATCCGGCGGAAAGGCCGTTGTGATAAGAACGCCATTATGTTAAAATAGCCCGAAAGCGTCTTTGTCAGTCAATGACGGCGTTTTCGGGCTTTTTTGGATGGGTGGAATGTGTATAGATCAAATTGCAAATAAGTGCCCGGAAAAATGCCGGCAGGTTCAGTTTTTGGAAATACTGGAAGGAACATACGAGGAGGAAAATAACGAATATATTTTTAGCGGCGGATATATTCAGGCTGCGTTTGTTTCCATAGATGATGTGTCATCCGAAAATAAAATCTGCAGGATGCAGTTTTTGAGAAATTTTTTCAAAGAAAATAATTGCCATTTTTTTTATTACAGGGAATTTGCCGTATTGCTTTTTGAAAATACGCCTGAACCTGCTGTCAGAAAACTGCTGGAAAATTTGAATGATTGCCTGATGAAAAAAAAATATTGGTGCGTCATTACTCTCGGAAGCTGCTGCCGGACAGACAGCTTAACATCCGGCATGGCGATACGAAAGACCTGTCAGGAAGCGGAAAAATTAATGGAGGATATTTTTTTTTACCGTAATAAAAAAATTCTTACTATTGATGAGATAAGGAATAACAAAAACGGGCAGGATTTAGATATTGATGAAGAAGCAAAAAAACTCTGCTCCTATATACAAATTGTAGATCATAAAAAAATATTGTCATTTTTCCGCGGTCTTGAAGACTATTTTTTACATTCGGATAAATCTCCGCAGGAAATAAGGCAGGAGTGCATGACATTAATGATAGAAGTCCGCAGTGAGCTGAATAAAAAAATACCGGCCCTGAAAGAAATGCTTGGAGCCGGCAGGGAAATTCTCAGCGCCATATCGGAAAAACGGTATCTGGAGCTTGTTGTTGAAACCATGATTGAGGCCTCATTGCGTATCAGCGATACGCTGCCGCTTTTATCGGCGGATTCAAGTTTTAAGCGTATTATAAGTTATGTTAACAATAATTATTACGATAATCTAAAACTTGAGACTCTTGCGCGGCTCTTTAATTATAACTGCGCGTATCTGGGAAAATGTTTTAAAAAAAATACGGGAAAGAATTTTCATACATATCTTGATACGCTCAGGATAGATACGGCAAAAGAAATGCTGCAGAATACAGGCATGAAGGTTTATGAAATTTCAAACGCGGTGGGATATGCAAACACGGATTATTTTTACAGCAAATTTAAGAAATATACCGGTAAAAGTCCGCTTATTTTCAGGAAAAATTAAAAAATATCTATTTTTCACGGTTAAATAGTATAATATTTAAGGTTTTTTTATTAATGTAATAATATTAATATTACGAAATATGTATATAAAAGCGAAGCCAAAGTCTTTGTCACGGCAATTGATCGATCAACGCTACCTTTTATTATTGTCTGTTCCGTTTATTATCTGGCTGTTTATTTTCAGGTATATCCCCCTTATCGGGTGGATTATGGCCTTTCAGGATTACAAACCGCATTTAGGCTGGTTTAAATCCCCGTGGGTGGGTTTTAAGCATTTCAGGGAACTTTTCAGGGCGACATTGTTTTACCGCTCATTGCAAAATACCCTGGGTATGAGTATTTTGGGGCTTGTTTTCGGTTTTGTCACTTCCATCAGCTTTGCGGTCCTCCTTAACGAACTGCGTTACCTTCCTTTTAAACGCTTTACCCAGACTGTTTCATATTTGCCGCACTTTGTTTCATGGGTTGTTGTCTCAAACATTATTTCTTCGTTTTTGGCCATAAGCGGTCCAATGAATGAAATACTCCTTTCGCTTAAAATAATTAACAGTCCGTCCAATATAATGATAAAACCCGAATATTTTTGGTGGCTTGTTACATTTTCCGATATTTGGAAAGAAATGGGCTGGAACGCGATTATTTACCTTGCCGCTATGGCGGGCATTGACGCTCAGGTTTATGAAGCGGCTGAAATTGACGGGGTTAACCGGTTTCAAAAAGTCTGGTATGTTACACTGCCGGGGATTAGCGGCACAATTATTATTTTGCTTATTCTCAGTATTGGTAATATTATTAACATAGGTTTTGAAAGACAATTTATGCTGGGTAATGCGGTTACCGCTCCAAAGGCTCTTGTTTTGGACAAGTACGCTTTGGATTACGGTATTGGAATGTTCAGGTATTCTTATGGAACTGCCATAGGTATATTCAAATCTGTGGTCAGTGTTATAATGCTTTTCCTGGCCAACTTTTTAGCGAAAAAATCCGGTACCGGAAGAATATTTTAATTTTTAATAAGGAGAGATTGTGAGCGTTTATTATAAGCAGACAAAAGCGGATATTATTATTTTGCTCTTTATGCTCTTTATAATCACCATAACGCTCTATCCGTTCCTGAATGTAGTCGCGAAATCATTTAATGATCCCATTGATACGGTAAAGGGAGGGGTGCATATAGTACCCAGGGCTTTTACGCTGCAAAATTACATCGGGCTGTTTGAGGCCGGAAGCAATTTACCGGTAGCTTTCAGAACGTCTGTACTGCGGACATTTATCGGCGCTACCAGCGGCGTTCTCTGCTGCGCAATGTTTGCCTTTGTTCTCAGCCGTAGGGATTTTATTTTCCGCAGGAGTTTTACAATCTTTTTGGTTGTTACAATGTATATCGGGGGAGGGCTAATCCCCGAATACATGCTTATCAGGAATCTCGGGCTTATCAATAATTTTATGGTTTATATTCTGCCGGGTCTTATAAACGCCTTTAACGTTATTGTAATTCGCGCGTATATGGATACGATTCCATTTTCATTGCAGGAATCCGCAAAAATTGACGGCGCAAATGACATATCCATATTTTTCAGGATTATCATTCCGCTTTGTAAGCCTGTTCTCGCTACCATCGCTTTATTTATCGCTGTAGGGCAGTGGAACAGCTGGTTTGATACTTATTTATACGCCCGCAATACAGTAAATCTTTCTACCCTTCAGTATGAATTAATGAAGGTTCTGGACAGCGCCCAGTCTGTCGCCGCTCAGGATATTTATGCGGAAGGGCTGCGTTCGGCAAGAAGAAATCCGGAAGCTATCAAGATGGCTATTACCGTTATAGCGACGGTTCCTATTTTGATTATTTATCCTTTCTTACAGAAATACTTTGTCTCAGGTATTACAATTGGGGCAGTAAAAGAATAATTTTTTATAAGGAGAGTAAAATGAAAAAACTCAAATCGGTTTGGGCAATTGCGTTGCTGATGACGGCGGCGCTGCTCATTTTTGCGGGATGTAACAGGGGAGCAGGAGCCAGAGGAGCCACGACAGCGGGAACAACGTCTCCTATTACCTTTACATTTTATAATGAAGACGCAACGGAAGATATGCTCTTTGCTGATCCTGTAGCGCAGGAAATCACAAGGCGTACAGGCGTTACCCTGAAAGTAGATCGTCCGGTTGGCGGAGATCAGCAGGCTATTCCTATAATGATCGCTTCCGGTCAGTATCCTGACCTGATTTTCGCGAAGGGCAACCTTGCGATGCTTATTGAAGCCGGAGCTATTCTGCCGCTGGATGATCTGATTGAAAGAAGGGGAAGGTACATTAAAGAATTATACGGTGATATGCTGCCGAGGCTCCGGAATTCAACAGACGATCCCCAAATTTATAACGTAGGAACCTATGCTGTGCATAATGGCATGTGGGACACCGATGGAACCATGCAGATTCAACACGCCGTATTAAAAGATCAGGGTTATCCCCGAATGCGGACTCTGGACGATTATGAAAGGGCAATTAAGGCTTATCTGACCAAGTACCCCAACATAAACGGGCGAAGGACAATCGGTTTTTCACTGTTGATTGATACGTGGCAGTGGTATATTGACCTCTCCAATCCTTCATGTTTCCTTTTGGGCTATCCCGATGACGGCCAGTGGCTGGTGGATCAAAATTCACTGGAAGCATATTATAAGTTCCTTCATCCGCAGGCAAAAGAATATTACAAATGGCTTAACCGCATGTACGTCGAAGGTGTTCTTGACCCTGAATCGTTTACCCAGACAGAAGATGAATGGAGAGCGAAAATTGCTTCCGGCAGAGTATTGGGCATTGCCTATCCCCGTTGGGGTTATGGCGAAGCAAGGACTTCGCTTATCAATGACGGAATACCGGAAAGGACATACGCATATCTTCCAATTACACTTAACGAAAATTACAGAAACGCTTCTCTAATGGATCCGGGCTTCAGCGGAGGCTGGGGTGTCGCGATAACTACATCCTGCAAGGACCCTGAACGGGCGTTTGAATTCCTTGATTGGTGGTGTTCTCAGGAAGCTCAGGTACTGATTAACTGGGGGATTGAAGGAACAAATTACAACGTAGTTAACGGTAAACGGGTTGTTATTGAAAGTGAACGGCTCGCTTCCATATCGGACCCCAATTACGGAAGAAGGACAGGTGTAGGCATTTACGCGCATCCGTTCCCGCAGTACGGACGGGGTTTCATTGATAGAACCGGAAATTTCATAACCAGGGACAGCCCGGAAACCATCAAGGAAAACTACCTGCCCGTTGAAGTAGAGACTCTTGCAGCTTACGGAGCGCAAATGTGGACGGATCTTTTCCCCTCTGCCGAATCTTTGGGTGTAACTCGCCACGGTCAGGCCTGGCAGTATACTTTACCGCCGGATTTGAACGCGAAAACTTCCGAGGCGGACGATTATATAAAGACCGCCCTATCCAATATAGTTCTTGGAAGGCCGCAGGATTTTGACGCTGCATGGGACAGGATAATCCGGGACCTCCGCGCTATAGGTATTGAGGACGCGAACAAGGCTCTGACAGAGTTGGTTAAAGACAAGGTACGGCTCTGGAGCAATTAAGCGTTATTGTTGATTAATATGCCCCGCCTGTCATGGCGGGGTATTTTTTGATTTAAAGGTAAATTATGAATTTGGCAGGTAATGTAAACAAGGTTCTTTACGGAGGGGATTACAATCCCGAACAATGGCCCAGAGAAATTTGGCAGGAAGATATGCGCCTCTTGAAACTTGCCGGCATTGATGTACTGACCGTAAATGTTTTTAGCTGGGCGCTGCTGCAGCCCTCTGAGGACGAGTACAATTTTTCCATGTTAGACGCAATAATAGAAACAGCGGCCGCCGCGGGGATGAAGATTTGCCTTGCGACAGGAACCGCGACTCATCCGGCATGGATGGCGCGAAAATACCCTGAGGTACTCCGCGTCAATACGGACGGCTCAAAACGAAAGTTCGGCGACCGGCAGAATTCCTGTCCCAACAGTTCTGTGTACCGTCATTATTCAAGCCTGCTTGCGCGCAAACTTGCCGAGCGTTACGGGAAACTTGATAATCTTGTAGCATGGCACGTATCCAATGAATACGGCGGTTATTGTCACTGTGAGAACTGTGAGAAAGCGTTTCGTAAATGGCTGGAAAAAAAGTATAAAACCATCGCCGCTTTAAATGAAGCCTGGAACACATCGTTCTGGGGGCATACCTATTATGACTGGGACGATATTGCCGCTCCAAGTCATTTAGGAGGGGAGTGGGGGCATAATCGTACTTCCTGCCAGATACAATCCATTGATTACCGGCGTTTTTCTTCAGACAGCCTTCTGGATTGTTACCTTGCCGAAGCGGATGTATTAAGGGAAATTACACCTAACATTCCCGTAACGACAAATATGATGGGAACTTTTTGGGAACTTGATTATTTTAAGTGGGGAAAACACATGGACTTTATCGCCTGGGACAATTACCCCTGGCCTGATTGTCCGTACACGCGCATTTCCATGAACCACGCGCTTATGCGCGGCTGCGGAGGCGGGAAACCTTTTTCCCTTATGGAACAGACTCCCAGTGTAACCAACTGGCAGCCCTACAATGCCCTGAAGCGGCCTGGAATTATGAGGCTGTGGAGTTATCAGGCGCTGGCGCACGGTTCCGATACGGTGATGTTTTTTCAGATGCGCCGCTCAAGAGGCTGCTGCGAAAAGCTGCACGGCGCGGTTATCGATCACTGCGGCCATGAAAATACGCGGGTATTCCGCGAAACCGCCGAGCTTGGAGAGGAACTTAAAAAACTGGCGGATTCGTTTTTGGACAGCCGCCTTGTTTCGCAGACGGCGGTTTTGTATGACTGGGACAACTGGTGGGCGACGTCATTATCAGCCGGCCCCACATCGGAGATGAACTATCCCGAAGAAGTTTACCGTTATTATGACGCTTTCGCGAAAAAAAATATTTCCGTTGATATAATCGGCGTTGACACTCCATTGGACAATTATAAAGCGCTGTATGCCCCCGTACTTTACATGGTAAAGCCGGGGTTTGCGGAAAAACTTGAGAATTTTGTCCGAAACGGCGGCGTACTGCTTACAACTTATTTTTCAGGCATGACTGATGAACGCGATCTGGTAACAACGGCGGGTTACCCGGGCGAATTGCGTTCCCTGTGCGGTATTTGGGTGGAAGAAACCGACGCCCTAACCCCGGGCATGACTAACGGTTTTGTAATTAAAGACGGCCCGCTTGCCGGTACATGGAAGGCGAATTTACTCTGCGACATCATCCATCCCGAAAGCGCCCAAACAATCGCCGTTTACGAAGGCGATTTTTACGCCGGAACGCCTGCCCTCTGCCGCAACAATTACGGTAAGGGACAGGTTTGGTATCTCGGCGCAAGGCCGGAAGCGGCGCTGCTTGACAGGCTTACGGCCCTTATTTGCGGCGAATGTGGAATTAAGCCTGTATTTCCAGCGCAGGAGGGCATAGAAGCCGCCTGCCGCGTAAAGGGAGAAAAAGAATTTGTCTTTGTGTTGAATCACAATAAGGTTGAAAGTGAAATTATTGTTCCCTTCGCCTGCAAAGATATTATTACGGACAGGAAATTTGCCGTTTCAGAGCGCTGCGCGCTGCCTGCCGCCGGAGTGTTGATTTTGGAGAAATATTCTTGATAAGCCCGTTTTTTCGGCCTGGATTTTAATTTTTAAAGGCTTTTTGTAATATTTTTCATTGATATAAAGTAAAAAAGCATATATAATTGTATCACTTGGTTTTTTTCATTCTAAATAATGAATTATAGAGAGGTAAAGTATATAAAAATTTAAAATTGATTGGTTTTTGAGGAAATAAAAGGAAGAAACAGCTAAAAAAGTTGATTAGGATGTGAAGAAATGAAAACTATATTTGTTGTTGACGACAGCGATACAAATTTGTCAATGGCTGAAGCGGCTCTGGAGGAGTATTACCGTGTGATGACAATGCCGTCCGCGGAGAAAATGTTCGATCTTTTGGGAAAAATTACTCCTGATCTTATTCTGCTGGACATAGAAATGCCGCAAATGGACGGCTTTCAAGCGTTAAGAAGGCTGAAATCCACAGACCTGTGGTCCGGTATACCCGTCATGTTTCTCACTGGCCGTACAGATGTTGACGTTGAAGTTCATGGGTTTGAGGTGGGAGCCGTGGATTTCATTACAAAGCCGTTTTCCGCGCCCGTGCTTCTTAATCGAATAAAGACGCATCTTGACATTGATGAGATAATCCGCGATAGGACGGCGCAGCTGTACCAGCTGCAGAACAGCATTGTGTCCGTATTGGCTAATATGGTTGAAAACCGCGATAAAGGAACAGGCGGGCATATTGAGCGCACTTCGTCATATATTAAGATACTTATCGACGCGATGAAGGATCGCGGCGTTTATTCGGATGAAATCCGCAGCTGGGATGTGGAAAAAATCATCTCATCGGCCCGTATGCATGATTTGGGTAAAATTTCCATAACAGACATGATTATGAACAAGCCCGAGAGGCTTACAGAAGATGAATACGAAACAATGAAGACTCACGCCATAGAAGGAGAGCGGATAATCGACGAAATCATTTCGAGTACAGGTGAAGGGGAATTTCTGCGCAATGCCCGATTATTTGCCGGCAGTCATCATGAACGCTGGGACGGCAATGGATACCCGCGCGGGCTTAAGGAGAATGAAATTCCGCTTCAGGGCCGTATAATGGCGATTGTGGATGTGTATGACGCGCTTGTTTCGGAACGGCCCTACAAAAAGGCGTTTCCTGACGATGAGGCGGTGAAGATTATCATGGAAGACGCCGGTACTCATTACGATCCCAAAATTGCGGAAGTTTTTTATCAAGTTAAGGACATGTTTAAAGCGGTAAGGAAAGGTTAATAATGCGGGCGCTAATGCGTATAACGCAGAATATGCTGGCAAGATACGCCCAGGTACTGCTTGTGTTGACTGCGTTTGCGTTGATGGTAATCTCAAGTTACTTTTTTTTAAGTGAAGCGGAAAACAGACATTTAAAAAGAAGCGCCGAAAACGCAATTCTTTTTACGGAAGCCAATATAAAGTCCGATATGCTGGAGCTTGAGACCTTATTGGGAGTAGTTTCTGAAACAATAAAGGTTATGCTTAATAAAGGAGATGACAGCTACGCGATAAACGAGTATATGCTGCTCATCAATAATTATGTGGAAGCCGGCGGCGAACTGCGTCTGTATAGCGCTACCGGTATTTTCGGCGTTTTTGACATTTTCGACGGCCTGATGCTGATTGGCGATGAAATCTGGACTCCGCCGGATGACTATTACCAGACAGACCGTCCCTGGTATAGCGGAGCCGTCAAAGCCGCGGGTGAAATAAGCGCTACGGAACCGTATTTAAACGTATATTCAAACGAAATAACCATTACATTATCACGCCGAATTTTTGACAGGAACGGCAATGCGCTTGGCATTATTTGTATAAATATTGAGCTGGACAGAATCGCGCAGTATGTTGTCAATACGCACTTTGTCGAAGGCGGCTACGGATTTTTATTAAGTGAAAACCATATGATAATCGCCCATCCCAGGCCTGATATGGTGGGTATGTCATTGCGTAATGTGACAAGCGGCATTGCCACTCTGATAGGCGAGGCAGAAGAGAAGGGAAGCGTTTCAGAAGTTGTTACAACCGACTACCGGGGCGTTAATTGTATTGTTTTTATTCAAAAACTCCCAAACGGCTGGTTCATGGGGGTTGTAACGCCCATAGACAATTATTATCAGAGTACAAAAAATCTGGCCATAACTCTCAGCGCGCTTGGCATGTTATTTGCAATCCTGCTTATTTGGCTGTTGTTAAGCATTTCAACGCAGAAGGCCAATTCGGAAGAGCGTATGCAGGTTATGTTTAACGCCACCCCTCTTGTCGCGTACATATTTAACAAGGATTTTACCATTATTGATTGTAATGAGAACGCGGTAAAGCTGTTTGATTTGTCAAGCAAACAGGAATTCTGCCAGAGATTCTACGATCTTCTGCCGGAGTATCAGCCGGACGGCAGGCTGACGGCGGATATAGGCAGGGAAGTTACCCAAAAAACGCTGGAAGAAGGCAGCAGCCGTTTTGAGTGGACGTACAAAAAATTCAACGGAGAACTGATACCGTGCGAAATTACATGTGTCCGCGTGGTATACAAAAATGAATTAAATGTTGTAGGGTATATGCGCGATCTGCGCGAAGAAAAGAAAATGCTCAAAGTAATTCAACAGCGGGCCCTTTTGCTTGATACTGTGAACAGCGCCGCTACTGTTTTGCTTTCCAGCAATAATTTTGATTCCTTTGAAACTTCGTTATTGAGAAGTTTTGATCTTGTGGGACACTGCCTTGATGTTGACCGCGTTCAAATCTGGCGGAATGAAATGTTCAGCGATGGGATGCATTTTGTTCTAAGATATGAGTGGCTCAGCGATTACGGCAAAAGGTGCAAGCCGTTTCCGTACGGCGTGCACTTTTCCTACGCATCGAAGAAGGAATGGGAGAGCAAATTCCTGCGCGGAGAAAATATAAACGCGCCTCTTTGCGAATTGTCCGAGGAAGATCAGGCTTTTTTGGGATATTATCAGATGAAATCTATCGTGATAATTCCAATGTTTCTTGAAGAAAAATTCTGGGGTTTCTTCAGCATCGACGACTGCCGCTGTGAACGCACCTTTTCCAGCGAAGAGATCAGCATTTTAACTTCCGCCGGCCTTATGATGACCAGCGCCGTGAACCGCAATATTCAGGCTGTAAAAATGCGCGAAGTGGAAGAACGTACTCAAATTATGATAGACGCCGCCCCTTTTTGCGCCATTTTTTGGGATAAAAATCTCAATCTTATAGATTGTAATCAGGAAGCCGTAAAAATGTTTGGCTTATCCGACAAGCAGGAATTTATCGACAAGTTTGTATCTCTTTCTCCTGAGTATCAGAGCGACGGAATTTCGTCAGGAGAAAAGGGCTCAAGGCTTGTCAGAGAAGCGCTGGAAGAAGGTTATTCCCGCTTTGAATGGACGCACCAAAAACTGGACGGTGAGCGGATACCGGCGGATGTTACATGCATCCGCGTAAAGCACATGGGTGAATTTACCGTTACCGAGTACATCAGGGATTTGAGAGAACAGAAGGCGATGATAGCTGAAATGCGCAAGGCCGAATTAGCTGAAGAGAGCAGCAAGGCAAAGAGCGACTTCCTCGCGAAGATGAG
>JGI24698J34947_10001509_pt1 | contig 12298 bp, 13 predicted proteins | sample TergutMp193P3_FD_34947 | JGI IMG/M metagenome (IMG submission 34947)
CCCAGGAATATACCTGAACAGAAAGCGTTCACCCCTTGCCAGAGGTTTAGATGTATCACCCCGAACAACGCCGCGCTTAACAGAATAGCCTTTCGCGCCGATTGTGAGCGGAAGAACCTTCGGGCAATAATGCCTCGAAAAAACACCTCCTCGCTAAAAGCCGGAAACAGCGCGATTGAGACAATGGTCAAAAAAACACTATCCGGCTCATAAAACCACCCATCAAAAAAACCATCCGGCACAGGGAACACATTCTGAATCATGTTTCTTATTTCCGATTGAATGATATACACGCCGAAAAACATCACCATCACTGCGGCGAAAACCGCAAGCGGCACGTCCCGCCATGCAAGTATGCGGTGAATCTCGTCCTTCCCCATCCCCCTTGCAATTACCAGCACCACCACAAGAAAAACCACATCCGGCAGTATCCCTCGATACAAATTGAAAATCGCCAAAACCAGTTCCGCCGCGAACCTTAACCCCATCGCATAACAGCACAGCGCCACCGCCTTTTTCAGCGTCAGGGGATCTTTGTTGAGGGACTCCGTTATGTCGCGAATCTTATGTAAAACACCGCTCACCACGTTCGTTCCTGTCTTTCAGTTTACCATATTCGGCTGTATATAAAATATCGCCCAATCAATAGTTCTTCGGCGGCACCCAAAATGGCGGCTCGCTGTCCTCGCCATATCTCCTAAGCCATTGTTCAGCGTAATAGTTCCCCATCTCGGCAGCCTTTTTAATCATCGCGTAGCCTTTGGGCTTGTTCTTTGCAACTTTTATCCCCTCATAGTATTCAATTCCTATGTGAAAAATATCGCTATCGTCATCTTTGTGTATGCTCTCAAACTCAATCGTTCCGTCAATACTTATTTTCCAGTAGTAATGGTGGGGAAACTCATTCCCCTGAAAATAGACTTTGATATTTGTGTCATCCAGCCATTCCATATCCTTGTCAAGAAAATGTTTCCCAAAAACAAATGAAGTGTCATATAAAAAGACAATTTTATTTATTAATTTATTATCCTTATAAATCTCGACATACACATAATTATCGATATGTTCAGCGTCAATAAAATCAAACTTGAACCTCATCTGCGCGGTATATATACCGTTTGATACCGCCTTCAAATGGTTTTCTTCAAACACAAAATTGTTGCGTATTATCTTTTCATACACGCCCTGAAAAATCCCAACGTCCAACTTGTTCTCGGCGGCATATTCTATTATCCTGTTGTGAAATATATCAAGCAGTATTTTCAGGACTTCCATATACGGCTTGTTCAATAATTCCTTATGGTCGTACCGTATATATAGGTTAATATGTTCCCCTTCCTTAATGTATTCTGAAACAGGTTTTTCTACCCTGCTTTCCCCAATTTCCGTAATGGTAACTTCCAAAAACCTCATTTTATCCGAAATAACCGGCCCCAAATAAAAGTTGTACACAGTTCCAAGCCATACACTGTAATCAATATATATGCGGGTATCCTCTTTAACGGTCTTGTCCCTTTCAAAATAAAAAGATAAATTTTTTAGTTCCATACCTTCATTCTACCACTCAGAGAATGCCCTTTCCCTACACCTTCTTCACAAACATCTCCAGGGCCTGTATCCCCAGCATCACCACCGCCGTCACAATCGCGCCTGACACGAGAACGCCCAGGACAACCGCGAGCATGGTCTTGCGCCGGGAGAGCCCCAGCACCCACGCGCCGAGGGTGCCTGTCCACGCGCCCGTTAGGGGCAATGGGATTGCGACAAACACCGCGACGCCGGGCCAGCCCCAGCGCTCAACCTTGCCGGCGAGTTTGTTCCTGGCGCGCTCAATGAAGCGCTCGAAAAAGCGTCTGTACCAGCCCATTTTGAGAAAGAGTTTGTGCAGGGTCGAAAGAAAGACCCAGCACGCCGGGGCAACCAGGGCGTTGAGGAAAACCGCCATCGCGTAGGCGGCGTACCACGGAACCTGATTGGCGATGGCGAAAGGAATCGCGCCGCGTAGTTCTGAAATGGGAAGGAAAGACAGAAACGCGATCCAGAGATAAAGAGAGATGCCACTCATTTCAAAATCAATTCCCAGTAGCCGACATCAAGCCATCTGTCTAACTTAAAGCCGATTTCCCTGAACAGGCCGATTTGGACGAAGCCGAATTTTTCGTGAAGCGCAACGCTAGGATCGTTGGGAAGGACAATGCCCGACACAAGCGAACGAATCTCCGTTTTACGCACTTCCTCCAGCAGCCTCTCCATGAGAGAGCGTCCCATTCCCCTGCCCAGAAGACCGTCTTTGATGTAAACGGAAACCTCAGCCGAAAACCTGTAGGCCTCCCGCTCTTTCCAGGTATTGATATACGCAAAGCCAGTTACTTCGCCAGTTTCATCTTCCCAGACGAGGTATGGGTACTTCGCGCTTATTTTGCGTATCCGCTCTTCCATCTCATCGATCTGTATGGGCTGCTCTTCAAACGTAGAAATTGAGGTCTTCACATAATGGTTATAGATGGAGCAGATCGCCGCCGCGTCCTCCGCTCTTACAGGACGAATCATTTTTGAAATATATCCTTTTTTGGCGTTCTTTGCTATACTAAGAGCATGATGCGAGAAATGCGAAGAAAAGACCGCGAGAAGCCCCGTGAGTTTGCCCTGGCGGTGGCGGACAACTGCTCCTGGTCGGTGATGGCGACGGTGAATCCCGACGGAAGCTCTTACTGCATCCCCCTCTCAATGGCGCGGGACGGCGAGTGGCTTTATTTCCACTGCGCCCATGAGGGCCACAAGATCGACAACCTCCGCCGCGATAACCGGGTGTGTGTCTCCTGCACGGGAGAGCCAAAAGGGATTCCGGGAACATTTTCCATCGAATTTGAGTCTGCGGTAATTTCTGGCGCAGCTTCGGAAGTAACCGTGCGGGAGGAAAAGATACACGCCCTCGAGCTGATATGCAGACGTTACGCGCCAGACAACATGGCGGCCTTTGACGAAGCCGTTGAGAAGCGCCTTGACGTGACGGCTGTCTGGAAAATTCACATAGACGAAATCAGCGGCAAAGGCAGGAAGAAGTGACGGTAGTGCATACCGCTGTTATCGACACCCAGTTGGGGAAAATACAGGCAGCGGCTTGTAATGACGCGCTCGTGGGCCTTTGGTTCGTCGGGCAGAAATACTTCCCCAAAGATGCCGAATCCTGGGTAAACAAACCGGATTATCCGCCCTTTGTCTCGCTCAAAGATTGGCTCAAGGCTTATTTTTCCCGTGAAAAACCAAAAGCGAAGATTCACCTTGCGCCTCACGGTACGGATTTTCAGCAGGCGGTGTGGAAGCTGCTCCTCGAAATCCCCTACGGGAAAACCACCACCTACGGGGCAATAGCGGAGCGGCTTTCATCTACTGGAAAAAGGGCGGCAGCGCAGGCGGTCGGCGGGGCCGTGGGGCATAACCCCATCTCGCTGATCATCCCCTGCCACCGCGTGCTTGGCGCGGACGGAAGCCTCACCGGCTACGCCGGCGGCCTTGAGAAAAAGCGCGCGCTTCTGGAACTGGAGGGCGCTATCCCCACAGCGGCTCAGGATAAACGCCGTTAGCCGTAAGCGCCGTTAGGCGCTTGATTGCGGCTTCCTTGTCCTCTTTGTAGGTGACGCCGAACCACTCGGAGTCCGCCTGTACAACCTTCATCTTGAGGTAGTTGTTCTTTATAAACCAGTCCGAGGCCTTGGGAAGGTAGCACTCGCTTTTCAGTTCCCTGCCCGACACGGCGATGAAATCGTCAAAGTACTGTTTAAAGCGTGGGAGTATTGTATGCGGATACCCCAGGAAATTCATTGAGGCCGGAGTATCCGGTTTCAACTCCCGTTTGGCGCCATCAACGCCGGTGTTGAAGATGACGCCGTCTTTCTTTTCGATGGCGGTTAGCTCATCAATTGAAACAAGGTAATCGCCGGAGACTTCGCAGACGCCACGCGCAACGGTCCCCATGGCGCTTAACGTTCCTTCAAGCTTATACGGTACAATGGCGCCGTCAACGAGGTTTGGCGCGGAAAGAAACGCGCCCATTGCGGCAAATGCCTCCCTGCCGTAGAAGTCGTCGGCGTTGATGACCGCGAAGGGGGAATCGATCTTGTCCGCGGCGCAGAGCAGGGCGTGGGCGGTTCCCCAGGGCTTGGTCCTGCCGTTCCTCTTCGCTTCCGCGAAAATGTCAGGGGGAATCAGGCTGTCAAGTTCCTGAAAGGCAAGTTCGTATTTTACCTTCCCCTCAAGCCTCGTCAACACTACTTCCCGGAAATCCTTCTCCAGATCCTTCCTGATGATGAACACAGCGCTCGCGAAGCCGCCGCGGAGGGCGTCGAAAACCGAGTAATCAAGCAGCACCTCGCCGTTTTTGCCGAACTTTTCCATCTGCTTGACCCCGCCGTAGCGGCTCCCTATGCCGGCAGCCAAAACTACCAAAACTGGTCCCTTCATCGTTCACTCCTAAAGTTGTCTGCCATTTTTTAGTTTTTCCTCGAAACGTTCAAGGGCCTTTCCCGAAAGGCCTCCCTCGCCGGCGTCATTCCCTCCGAGGCGCTTTCGCAGCTCAGCCATCTCCTCACCCGAAAAGCGCACCCCGCTCAGAACATGCCGCTCAAAGGAACCGCAGCAACAGGGCGCAACCTTCTTCGCGATCTCAAGAAGAACCTGCGCGTAGAGGCGGATCTCCTTTTGGGCGTGGGCGTCCAGGCGGAGTTCCAGAAAGTGAAAGAGGTTGTGCAGGTCAATCTGCCAGTACCATTCGGTGTAAACCGAAAGGGGGAGGTTGATCCGCGCCAGCTCCCGCGCAATCCCCACATCCACAAGGGAACTGTAAAAATCGTAATCGGCCTTTTGGACATTGACAAACGCCTCGCGGATTTTTTCCGCGTCGCCAGGCTCCAGCACAACATCGGAGCGCCCCTGTTTGTTGTCCGTACTCTGAAGGGCGACATCCTCCGGCGCTGGCACATAAAAATCGTCCTTCATCACCGAATAGCGGCCGGAGATTTCGTTGAGCCGCGCGGTGCGGTGCCTCACCCACTGGCGCGCCACGAAAATTGGCAGCTTCACATGAAAAGTCAACACCACCTGTTCAAAGGGGCTGGTGTGCGAGTTCCTGAGCAAGTAGTCGATAAGCGCCGCATCCTCCCGGTAACTCTTCGTCCCCGCCCCGTACGAGACCCTCGCAGACTGAACCACCCGCTCATCCCCGCCCATATAATCCACAAGGCGCACGAAGCCCTTGTCCAAAACCGGGAATTCCCTGTCCAGAATCGCTTCCGCTTCCGCCACAACACAATGAGCCATGGCTTATTATAGGGGACAAGGGGACAAGGGGACAAGGGGATTAAGGGAGTAGGGTATATCTTGTTAATAAGTAACACGAGATGGGAACAAGCGCCACTTTCTAACTACGAGCACCCTTATTCCCTTGTTCCCCTATCCCCCTTGTCCCTTTTATCGTTACTGGCGGGTGAAGATTCCTGTCTCGCCGTTTATGGTCAACGTCAGAGTGTTGTTATTGAGCGTATAGCGAACGGTAAGAGGTGCAAATCCTTCATTAATATCAGCATCACTCACACCTATTTGACTCAAAATTGTAGTCATCTGACTTTTATCTTTCCATCCTGCGGTAATGCCAAGCATCGCTGCTGTCGTTGCATCAAGATAGTAATCGGTAGGCGTCAACGTGAGACTACTCCCGTTATCCGTATACGTCCCTCTTAAGTAATTTTCGCCGTTCTCTCTCATAATAAAATTACCATTGTTTAAGATAATTTCATTACCATCGGAATCCCGCCAGGTGCCGTTGAGGGGGTTGTCAACCTCATTATCGCAGCCCACAAGCGCCAATCCAAGTACCAGTGCCAACGCCAGAATTGCCAAAGATGCACTAAACTTTTTCATAGAAACTCCTCCGCGACTTAAGTCGCGATGGGACAGACATCAAAGATGTCTGTCCCGCTTTGCTAATATCCTAAAAAAGCCGGTGTCGTCCCATGCGGGGCAATCCGGCTGTTTTGCGAGGAAAACGAGAAAATAGGAAAGGACTTACTATATATGAGAGAGAGAGAGAGAGAGAGAGAGAGCAAAAAGCGTGCCAACTGGAGCGGTTTTTAGAAAGTTTTTTGCGAAAAGCTGGCGTTGCTTCATGGGTTATTTATACACCAATTCAAGTGGTATTTCAAGCTCTTCCTCCGTGACCTCCGTGTCTTCACTCAAGCTTCCGATAGACAGCAGAACTCCGTGGTGATCTTCTTCTGTTCGTGCTGGTTCGTGGTAAAAATTCCCCTATTCCATACTCCCTTCCCTGCGCTATAATCCATATAGGAGCAAGCAATGAAGAACTTTACCAGCTTCAATCTGCACCTTTACACCGACATCCTCTTCGGCAAAGGGACCGAGAAAGAAACCGGCAGGATGATACGCAAACACGGCGGCAAGCGGGTCATGGTGGTGTACGGCATGGGGTCGGTCAGGAAGAGCGGCCTCTTCGACAGGGTGATGAAGACGCTTAAAGATGAAGGATTGGAATTTATTGAATTCGGCGGGGTACAGCCGAATCCACGCCGCTCCCTGGTGGATAAGGGCATCGCGCTCGCACGGGAAGAGAAGGTCGATTTCTTCCTCGCCCTGGGCGGAGGCAGCGCGATAGACACCGCCAAGGCGATTGCGCTTGCCGTGGCGAATAACGGTGAGTACTGGAAGTTTTTCAACGGCGTCCCGACCGATAAGATGGCGCCTGTGGGGACGATTAACACCATTTCCGCGGCAGGCAGCGAGACAAGCCGCTCCACGGTTATTGTTGACGATATCGAAACCGGGCACAAGCGCGGCCTTAACCTGAATTGCTGCCGACCGGTATTCGCGATCATGAACCCGGAGTTGACTTACTCGGTCTCCCCTTACCAGACCGGCGCGGGCGCCGCAGATATCATAGCGCATACCGTCGCCCGCTACTTCACCAAAGATATGCCGTCAACCTGCCTTGGCGACGAGTTTGCCGAGGGGCTTGTGAGGACGGTGATAAAGTACGCCCCCATCGCTATAGCCAATCCAAACGACTACGAGGCGAGGGCGGAATTGATGATGGCGGCTACGTTCAGCCACAACGACCTCACAGGCATAGGCCGGGACGGGCCGCGCGGCGGGGAGCATGCCCTGGAACACCAGCTCTCGGGGCATTACGACACCGCACACGGCGCGGGACTCGCCGCGGTCATGCCCGCGTGGCTTCAATATGTCGCCGAAAACGGGACCATGGACCAGGCTGCAAGGGTAGCGCAGTTTTGTAACAAGGCTTTTGGGATGACGTACAGCAAAGAACCGGACATAGCCGAATCCAGGCGTATCGCCAGCATCGGGGTTTATATCTTCCGTAGCTGGCTGGATTCCATCAGAATGCCCCTCACGCTTGATGGGCTTGGCATCCCAAAAGAGGACATACCGGCAATGGCAAAACGCACCGCGGACGCCAACAACGGAAAGATCATCGGCTTTATGGACCTGGATGAAAAAGCGATAGGCGCTATTTATACAAAAATGACAGGAGTGGAATGATGTCATCAAAAGTTTATTTTACAAGCATGAGGACGAAGGTCGGCGAAAGCCTTCTTATAAAGATGGACAGGCTCATACAGAAAGCGGGAATCAAGGAGATAGACTTCAAACAGAAGTACGTCGCGATTAAGATCCACTTCGGCGAGCCGGGGAACCTTTCTTTCCTGCGGCCCAACTTCGCGAAGACCCTCGCGGACCGCATAAAAAAACTGGGAGGCATGCCCTTCCTCACGGACTGCAATACCCTCTACGTGGGGCGGCGAAACAATGGCCTCGTCCACCTTGAGGCGGCGGCGGAGAACGGCTATTCGTATCTGTCCACCGGCTGCCAGAACATCATCGCGGACGGCATAAGGGGCACTGACGAAATTGACGTGCCGGTAAAAGGTGGCGTTCACTGCAAGGTTGCGCATATCGGCAGGGCGATAATGGACGCGGACATAGTGATCTCGCTGAACCATTTCAAAGGGCATGAAATAACCGGTTTTGGCGGGGCAATAAAAAACGTCGGCATGGGCTCGGGAAGCAGGGCCGGCAAGATGGCAATGCACAGCGAAGGCAAGCCGACAGTAGCGAATGACGCCTGTATCGGCTGCAGGATCTGCGCCAGCTTCTGCGCCCACAACGCGATCGGTTTCCACGGTGGAAAAGCATCCATCGACCACAACAAGTGCGCGGGCTGCGGGCGCTGCATAGGCGCATGCAGCAAGAACGCCATTTCCCCCGACTGGGATTCCGGCAGCGCCGCATTGTGCCGCAAAATGGCGGAATACTGCAAGGCGGTACTGGACGGGCGGCCGAACTTCCACATCAACGTGGTCAACCAGGTCTCCCCCTACTGCGACTGCCACGACGAAAACGACGCCGCGGTTGTCCCCGACATCGGCATCTTCGCGGCCTTCGATCCAGTCGCCCTTGACCAAGCCTGCATTGACGCCGTGAACGCCGCGCCGGGCATAGCCGCAAGCATCATTTCCGAACGAAAGGAAATGCCGAAATACGAAAAGCACGGCACGGATCACTTCACAGGTATACATCCCGATACCAACTGGCGCGAACAGCTTTCCCACGCCGAAAAGATCGGCATGGGGACTACACAATACGAACTAATAACGGTAAAATAAAAGCGAAGGAGTATAGTATGGCTTGTTCAAACGTAAAAGAGTGTCTCTGCCCCAAGGTTGACTGCGCGAATCACGCGCAATGCTGCTCGTGTGTGGAGAACCACCGTAAAAACAGCAGCCTGCCTTTCTGCCTGCGCCCCAAAACCACGGAAGAAAAGAAGTAACCGTGAAGCGCAATTCGTTGTTTCAATGGAAGGTATGAAACTGATCTCGAAAAGAAAAATCATACTTCTCGCCCTGGCGTTGTGCCTTGTCATTTCGGTCGCTTTTGCCGAAACCCTGATCGTCGATAGCCATGATCATGACTGTACAGGGACGAATTGCCTCATTTGCCTGCGGATTGAATTGGCAAAAAGCCTTAAACTGGCAATCACTACTTTGTTTTTCATAACTTGTCTGGCGTTCTCCGCCTTGATTCCTAAAATTTACGCAGGGCTATATGATTATTCCCTTTCGCCCGTTATGTTAAAAGTCCGTTTCAATACCTGAAAATCTCCCAAGTATATTGAATTTGCATTATTTCGTACTAAAGGGAGAAACAATGAAACGTAATTTTTCATTTTTGGCAGGGATTCTTCTTATTTTCCTTTCCCTGTCTATTGGCGGGTGCCGTCGGGCGCAACCTGTCAGGGTAGAGGGGAAGATCAACGTGACTTCGGTTATTTTCCCCTCCTACGATTTTGTCCGCGCCATTGCCGGCGACAGGGTGAACCTCGTCATGCTTCTACCGCCGGGTACGGAAAGCCATTCCTTTGAGCCGCGCCCCCTGGACATTATCACGATTAACGAAAGCGATATTTTTATCTATCCGGGCGGGGAGAACAGCAAATGGGTGGAAAGGATTCTCGATTCACTTGATGTCTCGGACATGATGAAGATCCTCAAGCTCATGGACATGGTGGAAGTGGTGGAAGAGGAAATAGTTGAAGGCATGGAAGATGACGATCATGAGGAGGAAGATCATTCTCCCGCCTTTGATGAGCACGTCTGGACATCGCCACGAAACGCAAAAGTAATCGTCGCTGCCATCACCGAAGCCCTTTGCGAAAAAGACAACGACAATGCGGAATTCTACCGGCAAAACGCGGCGGACTATCTCGCCAGCCTTGACGAATTGGACGCCTCGTTTCGCGCCGTTGTTGATGGCGCAAAACGCAAAACCGTCATCTTCGGCGACCGCTTCCCCTTCCGCTATTTGGCTGACGCCTACGGGCTTTCTTACTACGCGGCTTTCCCCGGCTGTTCCACCGACACCGAACCCAGCGCAAGCACGGTGGCTTTTTTGATCAACAAGGTTAAAAGTGAGCAGGTCCCCGTTATCTTTCACATCGAGCTTTCAAATGAAAAAATGGCGGACACGATAAGCGAAGCCGCTGGGGTAAAGAAACTTCTGCTTCATTCATGCCATAATGTAACGCGCAGGGATTTTGAAAACGGCGCGAACTATCTGGATATCCAGAGGGCCAATGTCGAAAATTTGAAGGAGGCTTTATGGTGATTTGCCGCATTCACAGGAGTGCAAATGCTAATAAGCTGCAATAACGTTTCTTTGGGCTACGAGGGACACGCGGTTGTTCGGGACATAAATTTCACGGTGGAGAATTGCGACTACCTTTTGGTAGTGGGAGAAAACGGTTCCGGAAAAAGCACGCTTATCAAGGGTCTCCTTAAGCTCCTCAGTCCCCTTGAGGGGAGCATCGTTTTTTACGACGAACTTACCAGCGGCAGGATTGGTTACCTTTCCCAGCAATCGGCGGCGAAAAAGGACTTTCCCGCGAGTGTGCATGAAATTGTGCTTTCAGGCAATTTGAGCGGCATGGGATTGCGCCCGTTCTACAGCCCAAAAGAAAAAAGGCAGGCGGAAGAAGCAATGGGGCAACTGGGAATAAAAGACCTGTCGAAAAAATGCTACCGGGAACTGTCGGGCGGGCAGCAGCGGCGGGTCTTGCTGGCACGGGCCCTCGTTTCTGCGCTTGCCGAAAAAGGCGGCGGGAAAGAAGGCCCTGAAAAGCGGCTGCTCGTGCTGGACGAACCTGCCGCCGGCCTTGACCCGCTGGTCACGGTTGAGTTTTACGATCTGCTCAAAACGCTTAACAGGGAAAAAGGCATTACTATCATCTCGGTTTCGCACGACATCCGTGGGGTGGCGCAATACGCGAACCGCATATTGCACATGGAAAACGGAAACGGCTTTTTCAGCGAGATCGACGAATACCTCTTATCAGACAGGGGAAGAAAATTTTGGGGTCAGGAAAAGGAGAAGACATAATGCTCGGTGTAGTTGATGTTTTACTGGAAATGTTTTCGTTTACGTTTCTCGTCAGGGCGTTTGTGGTGGGAATGCTGGTCTCACTCTGCGCGTCCCTCCTCGGGTTGAGCCTCGTGATGAAGCGCTACTCCATGATAGGTGACGGCCTCTCCCACGTGGGCTTCGGCGCGTTGGCCATCGCCACTGCGATGAACGCGGCGCCTCTCACGGTCGCAATTCCTGTGGTCATCGCCGCGGCGTTTCTGCTCCTCCGCGTGAGCGAGAATAGCAAGATAAAGGGAGACGCGGCAATCGCGCTGATCTCCACGAGTTCCCTGGCAATCGGGGTTGTGATCATTTCAATGACAACCGGGATGAACACAGACGTGTGCAATTACCTCTTCGGCAGCATACTCGCCATGAACAAAAACGACGTGTACCTCAGCATCGCCCTCTCGATAACCGTACTTGTCCTTTTCATCTTTTTTTACCACAAAATATTCGCCATAACGTTTGACGAAAGCTTCGCGAAGGCAGGCGGCACAAAAACCGGAATGTACAATATGCTCATTGCGCTTTTGACGGCGCTGACCATCGTGCTGGGAATGCGTATGATGGGGGCCATGCTCATTTCCAGCCTCATCATCTTCCCCGCCCTCACGTCCATGCGGATTTTCAAAACATTCAGGAGCGTCACCATCTGTTCCGCCCTTGTCGCAACGACTTGCTTTTTCATCGGAATTGTGATTTCTTATTTATACGCCACACCGGCGGGCGCAAGTGTGGTGATGATGAACATTTTCGCGTTCTTGCTTTTCTGGGCGATAAGCGCGATATCGAGAAGAAATGTCAGGAGAGAGGGAACTTTGAAAAAAGCGGCGCTGGTCTCAATCGCGGTTATCATGCTGTTCGCGGGCTGCAACAATAACAGCAACACGCCTGTAACCGCCGCACCCGCGCCCGCCGCGAAATCCGCCGAAGAAGCCTTCTCCCTGGCTCCCGCAGATCTTGAAATAAGGGAAAAAATGTTCATCGCGCAGGTAAATGATATCTACCTCAACAGTGAAGATTATCTGGGAAAGACCATCAGGCTTGAGGGGCTTTTTAAATACGCACAGGCGGACGACAGGGCGTACTGTTTTGTTATACGCAACGGTCCCGGCTGCTGCGGTGACGACGGGCAGGTCGGCTTTGAGGTTTCCTGGACGGTGCCGGGACAGCCTTCGGTGGGCGTAACGAGGGCTTATCCAAGGGTAGACGACTGGGTAGTAGCGCAGGGCGTGTTGAAAGAGTATGATGAATTTGGCTTTCCGTTTTTGTACCTTGCCCTCTCGGACTTGAAAGTTCTGGACGAGCG
>JGI24698J34947_10001510_pt1 | contig 12298 bp, 9 predicted proteins | sample TergutMp193P3_FD_34947 | JGI IMG/M metagenome (IMG submission 34947)
ATTCTCATATTAATGCCAAAAACAACCTTTTTACCGATATTTATCATTATAATAAATATATTTGGTTTTAGCAATTCCGCGCATTGTCAGGAAGAAACAGGAGAAAAAAACTACTCCTTTTCGTTCGGGACGCAATTCGGTTTTGTTCACGGACAGGCTTTTGAACTTGTCTATCCTGACGGAAATACCAAAGGCGAATTGTTAAGCGAGCTTACTTGGGATATGAAGCCTGTTTTTTATTTAGGCCTGCAATTAGATTTTGAACGGGCAAACATAATGAGCGCTCCCGGTTTTTTTACGTCGCTTTCCGCTAAATTCGGAATCCCTGCGGATTCAGGCATTATGGAAGACCGCGACTGGCTGTCAACTGAAAATGCGGCTCTTACCAATTTTTCAAGCCATACCAACAAAACAAATGCGTTCGTCTGGATAGACATAGCCGTCGGCGCTTCGTTTCCAATAAAGTCATTTTTATACATAAAGCCTTTTTTAAGCGGTTCTTGGATGCACTTTTCTTTTTCGGGAAGGGACGGTTACAGGAAATACGCAAGATATAAGACTGAAAACCCTGCCACGTTTCATCCCATTGATGATAATCCTGAAACAGAAACAATAACAGGCAGAGTCATTAATTACACTCAAGACTGGCTGTTAATTGCCGCAGGTTTTTCTATCGGTACAAAAATTCTTCATCCTTTTTCATTTGAACTTTCGTTTCAGATAAGCCCGTTTGCCTATTGCGCGGGGACAGATCATCACATTTCCAGAGATACAGTTTTCAAGGATTTTACAGGCTGGGGGCTTTTTCTTGAGCCCGGGTGCAACGTTTCTTTTAGAGTTGACCAGTTCGAATTTTCCCTTGACTTCGCGTTTCGTTACATTGGAAGAACCAGAGGAGCCTCATATGAAAATGAAGGGGGCGCGGGCTTCTACGTCAGCTCCTCTGAAGCCGGAGCGAATCTTTCTCTTCTTGACACACGCTTCCTTGTCAGACTGCGCCTTTGATTACAGAAATTATTTCTTAAAGAAACAACGTCTGCGGAAAGAGAAAATGCGCAAAGGCGACGGCCAATAAAAGCAGCCCCAGCGGTTTTCTGAAACGCAGGAGGCTAACGCCGACGCGATCCAGCGATCCTGAGGTTTCGGATTTTTTGGAAACATCGCCGCGGTAAATACCGAATATCAACAAAATACCGGCAATGATCCCGGCAGCCGCCGGTATAAGATCGCCGAAAAAAGGAATACCTTCCAGCGTAGGCGAAAGGAGTTTCAGAATACCGATAACAGCGCTCAATATTCCCAGAATAAGGTAAAAAGTGGGGTTATTTAAATAACCTTGGGCTTTTTCTCCTGACTCGCCTGTCTCGCCTTCACCGCCGGCGAACAGCACATACCCGCTCAAACCATTACTCAAAATGGATAAAACATACAACTGTATCATATTAAAACAATATCCCAAAAACTGCGTCTCGTCAATGGACTTAATCAAGTTTTAATTTCAAGCTTAGGGTATTTTTTTCGGTTTTTAGGACCATAAAAACTTCGGGAGTGTTAAAGGGAATAACAAAGCGGTAGTCTTCCACCGATTCCAGGGTAAAAAAGACGCGGTGGTAAAAGATGGGGGATTGCCGATCATCCGCCTGATGATCCGGCGCGGCAACCGCGATATCCACAGCGCCTGAATATGCGGAACTGTTTTTTACGGTTTTCTTTATTACGATAATCGCGGCGTATTCATGGATGCTTCCGGTGATTTCAAGCTTGTTTCCATCAAGCGAAAAGGATTTATCAAAGAAGCCCAGCAATGAAAGCGTTATTATCGCGGCGCACATAATAATAATGGTAAAGAAAACAAACGCCCTGGGTTTATCGGCAATCAACGGGCGCAGAAGATTGAAGCGGTATTGCCTTGTACCCTTGTAAAGGTCTCTAACGCTTTGAGGCGCTTTGGCAAGCCTGCGCTCCCTATTGTAGTAAAATACAAGCCTTTCTTCATTCTCAAGGTTTACGCCGTCCGGCTTACTGAGCTTGTAATTCGCGTTCGGCCTCCGCTTCTGTTCAGAACCATCTGTCACAGCGACTCTCCCATGAATCTGTCGGTACGCCACCAGACCAGTTTTACGTTAAAGTTGTCCGCCAGCATCGCGGAAAGGATTCCCTCGGTAGAAAGGAAAAAATCATTGTACCCAAGTTCATCGTTGGAAAACTGAACGTATCCCCGGCGCTGTTCGCGCGTATGCGTATCGACAAAAAGAAGCGTATAGCCGTTTTCAACCGGAAAGTAAAAAAGCGCTTTCCCGTTGCGGGCAGCGCCAAGCATTGAATAAAATACTTTGACATCGGCGGGGCGTCCGCTTTCAACTATTTCATAAAGAGGGATTTCTACAGAACTTGAGTAAGAACCGTCTTCAACATTAAGCGTCCAGACAACAGAGCTGATTGGCTCGCTTCCGGTACGGGTATTTGTGGACTGATCAAAAGTATCGCGGCTGTAATCTACTTTGACAAGAAGCTGTCTTGCGTCGGGAACCGCCATAATGCCGTCTACAACAGACAGCGCCTCCGGCCAGCCGTTAAGGGCAGGAATTATTGACGAAGAAATTTTTACAATATAAAGAAGCGCCCCCGAAGAGCTGTACCAATAAATATCCCAGCCGTCGGGAAGGCGGCATATTACGGCAAGCTCGTCCCTGACCGAAGTGGACATTCCGATAATCCTCGGAAAGGGGCCTCCCCCGATTCCTTCCATGCCGAGATAGTTAATGAAACGCCCGTTCTGATCAAAATGCAGAATAATTCCGTCCAGCAGGGCTTTGGTTTCAGAATCGAAACGGTACTCCTGAGGGGGAAGCCTGTCTTCCACAAAAATATGTTTGCGGGAATCCACCGCTATCCAGCCTGGTTCCTCAAGAGGATAGGAATACGCCCAGCGCGTCGCCTGCTCTTCTTCGGAGATATTGGTTCTTAAGGTAAGGGGGGGCGGGTTTGTTTCATCGTTATAGATCATAAACAGCAAATTGCCGTATGAATTATAACGGACTATTTTCCCGCTGTTCCCGTCGGCAATGTAAAACAGGCCGTCCCGCATCGTAAAACCGGTACGCCTTATGCCCCTGCTGCCGTCAAGTTTGTAAAGGGCGATTTGATCTTCCATAGGGCCGATTTCAAGCGAAAAAAGGTCTTCCCTTTCAACAGAATTGATCGCGTTGTTTCTACAGGCGGCTGTAAAGACAAGCGCCGCGCCAAGAAAAGCCAATGCGGAAAAAGAGGAAATATACTTCATGTTCTTTTCAAAATCCTCTTTTTTGCGCATTTTGTCAATGGATGCGGGAATTTGCCCCGGAAGGCCCGCGCGGAAAAAAGCCTTGTTTTTTGAGGGAAATATGATATATTATAAATATATGGGGTAAAACTATGAAAAGGGTCTTATTTTCCGCCGTATTTTTAATTATTTCCGGCCTGTGCTTTGGGCAGATAATTTTATCAAATTCAGCATACGCGGAATCGAACCTCCATATGAACACTGAAATATCCAGCGGCTATTACTTTTACAATATAAAAAACGATGACAGTTATACCATGAACTACGGCGTTCCAATTCAATTCTTATGGAACGTTTACGGCGAGAAGTTAGGCATGGAAATGTATGTAAACGGCGTTATTTTGACGGAAACAGTCGCGGTCAACCCGCCTGATTCCATGAAAATTGAGAATCGGGATCAACAACAGCTTATGCAGCTTGAATTACTCGGCGTGCCTAGTTCCTACATTAGAATGGAGAGCAGCAGGGTCCAGCTTCATCAATTAGAATTTTTTATAGGCATGCTGTTCAAGTTGGTCGATACAAAAAGAATAAAAGTGCCGCTTTCAGTTGGGCTTCACTTTAATTTTTTCGGGATATCTTTACAGGGAAGACTTATACCCTCTGGAATTGTCATACAACCATCATACCCAACATTTGAAATGGAGTACTTTGAATTTAACTCAGGACTTGGGTTCAATATAAGCCTGCAATGTTATTTACTCGACAATTTTTATTTGTTTGGAAGAATTCAAACGGCTTTCGATTTTATTAATTATACCGAGGCGGAATTTAAAATAAGACAGTACGCGAGCGTAACTGTAAGTGATTCGGAAGTCAATCAGGGACTTAGCAGCGCGTGGGGTTTCAGTCCTCAGTTGGGCTTTGGCTTTCGATATTGAACTTGTTCAGAAACTAAAGTTTTCGTAAAACTCCGTTAATATTTTACCCCTGTTGTCAGTTTTTAAAAACCGCAATATACTGAGCGTTATATGGATAGGGTAATTTTAAAAGCCGGGGAGTTGGACGGCTATTTAACAGCCGACGACAGGAAAAACCTTAAATCTCTGGAACTGCTTTTCGGAAAAGCTCTTAAAATTTTCCCGAAATTGCAGGCCGGGAAAAAGGGCGCTGAAAGCGGGCTTATCAAACTGTATGATGAAATGGAAACTTTGACTCAGGATATATGCCGAAAAGAATCAAGGATACATATTTATTCATTTATCGCTTCGCGCGAAGATCATTCGGAAGTTTCCCGCTTAATCGCGAAATTGAGGGGCGTGGATACGCAAAACATGGAATTTATCTACTATATACAACGCGCCTACGAGATGCTTTTTAAACTTGTCTGGGGAAGCGCTCAGGATTCGCAGGAAAATTATCTTTTTGTAAAAACGCCTGTTGCCAGCCCCGCGCAGAATTACGCCGTTCACAGAATAACAAATATAGACAATAAAATAGACAATGCCGTAATGTGCGTAATGCTCAGGGGCGCGCTTCTTCCATCAATGATCATAAGCAAGGAGATTGAAGAATATTCATCGCGCGGTTACGTTACTCCCTTCGCGCTGTTCAAGATTTGCCGCAACGACAAAAGGCGTGAAAACAACATGGAATACATTCTTGAGCTTGACAAATCTTTTTTTGACCCTGAAGCGCTTAACGGCAAGGACTTGATTTTTGCCGATCCCATGAACGCCACCGGCGGGAGCCTTGTCGCGGTAGTAAAATATATTTTAGGTTCGGGAATAAAGCCGCGTTCCATCGTCTTTTTAAACGTTATTTCGGCGCTGAAAGGAGCGCTCAGGGCCGCAAGGGCGCTTGAAAACTGCGATGTTTACACGCTTTGGATGGATGCCGCCTTGAACAGGGACGCTTACATCTTGCCGGGGCTTGGAGACGCTGGAGATCGCATAAACGGAAAGGACAGCGGAGAAAATCCCAGAAATATAATTCAGCTTCTTGCCGATTACGGCACAAGCATGGCGAATTTGTACCGCTCGCAATTCCGTGAAATTGAGAATACAGTTCTCGGCGGGAAAAGATGACAAAAAAAAGATTCTTCGCCGTTTGCGCGCGTTTTAGCGTACGCTTAGGCTTGCGCTTAGGCGTAAGCCTGGCGTTCGCGCTCATTTTGACAGCGACGCTCTGCCGGTGCGCAGGGACTGCGGTTTCGGCGCAGGAATATTTCTCGATAGGCATGGCGTATTTTGAGCTTGGAAAATATGAAGACGCCGAAAGATGGCTTAACCGCGCGAGACAGGCCGACAGGACAATGGTCGCCTCCCAGTACAACCTCGGACGACTCGCGTTTGAAAGGCAGAGATACGAAGAAGCGGCAAAGCATTTTGAAGATATATTGAAAAGAGACCCGGATAATGTGCTTGCCCTGAAAGCCGCCGCTTATACAAGAATCAAAACGGGTGATATTGCCGACGCGGAAAGGCACTACTCAAGACTGCTGGAGCTTGTTCCCGAAAGCGCCGACGACGGTTACAACCACGCGCTTGTGTTATACGCAATGGGCCGTTACAGCGCCGCGGAAGAGGTTTTGCAAAGGTATCCATTTTCACTAATGGAAAACAAGGACATACTCCTGCTTTACGCCCGTTCTCAGAGCGCACAGAACAAAATTGAGGCTATTGACAATTTCGCGCTCTGGCTGAGCGAAAACTCCAATCCCAAAGTCAGATACGAATACGCAGACGCGCTTGAACGGCATGGATTATACGCAAGGGCGCTTGAGGAATACCGCAAAACGCTGTCGGAAATTACCTCGGCATCTTCCGATCCCGGCAGGGGCAGCGTCCGCTTTGCAATCGCCAGGGTACTGCTAACCGCAGATGCCGACAGCAGAGAGGGAATTGCTGAAATGGAAGGCGCGGTCAGCGACGGCTTTGTCAACATCGCGGCGGCTGAAGAATTGCTGAACAGCGGAAAAGTCAGGGCGGCAAACAGAGACGCTCTGCGGAATATAATCAACAATATGCGCCGCGCCGAGGAAGCCAGGAGACAGTTGGAAACGCAGAGCGGCGAAACTGCTTCAGAAACTAATACTGAGGGTGGTTCCCAGCAGGGCGTTAATAATTAAAATTTCACTGTACAAATCTTTGCCGCATTTTAATTTTATGAAAGCCGTTAATTCAAGCCTTCCCATAATCCTGACTATTTCCTCATGGCCCGCCGTCACAACCCAGCGCAGATAATCTCCCGATTTGTCAAATGTCAATTCCAAGCTTTCTCTCCGAAGCTGCTCGCGACCGGAATTAAGCACAGAAGAAAGCGTGAGCCAGGAGCTTTGTTTTTCTGCCTGCGACGCAACCCAGTTGTAAAAAACGCTTAAAAGGTTTTTTTCGGCTGGAGCCGTCCAGCCGGCAATAAAACTTTCCAGCCAATATCCGCCTGAACGCATGGTCAGCGTATTTACAAAATTCAATACCCCGCCTGAAAAGCCCCGGAAGCCCGCGCCAAGAATAGACTGGATTCTCCACGAAACATCTTCGCCCTGCGGAATAACAACGGCGGCCTCAACCGCGTGGGTAAATTCATCGCTTTGATAAAAATTAAAAACCGGGGAATAGCCAAAACGCCCAAACATATTAATCGAGGAAAAGCCAAGACTGCCGCCCAGATTAAATATATCGGTCCTCGTGTCCAATTTTCGCTCCAGCGTCCTTTCAAGGCGCAGCGTTATTCTGGAAGGGATGAAAAAAGACGAAAGATTATAGAGAGGCGGCAAATTTATTCTTGTACTGAAATGATCCCTGAAAGACGTATATTGGGCGATATCCGCTGAAGGAGAATTATCAAGGCCCCTGTCCATCGCCTCTGCAAGTTCCGGCGTAAAAAGCGAGAACAGAGGGAAGACTCCCCAAACAGGAAGCGAATCGCTTATGCTTTCAAAAAATTTTCTTCCGTCGTCGAGCGCGTTTTCTCCCGAATAAAAAAGGTGCCTTTTAAAGCCACGGCCTGCCTTGAAATCAACTGACGCGCCGGAAAAAACAACAGGAACGTCAAGAAAGAGCGAATTCTCGGAACGCGTGATACTGTTCGCGCCGGAGAAATTTGTACTGCCTTCAAAAGTGAGAACGGCCCCCACAGGCTTTGTTTTCTCCGTTATGACAAACTGAGTACTTGTTCTTCTGTTATAAGCGCCGCCGCCCGTATCGGGAATCATGGACTCCCATGAACGCAGCCAAAGTTCTCCGTAATTTTCATCTTCTCTTATTTTGCCTTCTCTTGTCCACGCGGCTTCGGCGTTCAGTGAAACGGACGGAATAAAATCATTCCGCGATCTGTAGCCCGCGCCGAGATTCCATTTCTGCCTCAGGCTTGAAAAACCATAAAGCGCGTCCGCGTCGAAAACGGCGTAAAAATCGGAAGCATAAGCCATGTTAAAATTGTGGCGCGCGGAATTTTCATAAGGAGAAGCGTAGAAAGTTTCGCCGATTGAAAACAGCCCAAACGCCCTTGAAACCGCGTGATCCGCGCTCCACAAAAACGTATCTTCCGCTGCGGTAAACGCCAAAGCGCCGGATATATTTACGCCGAAGAAAGAAACTTCCGCTCCCGTACGGCTGACAATGCTGCCGGAAAACTGCTGGTTTTCGGACCCGCTTCCCGCGCGGGCTTCCGACTCAACGGCGGAAGAAACGGAAAAATCAGCCAACACAGGAATTCCGCCTATAGAAACCAAAGTTCCCGGTTTGAAATATTCTACAGCCGCTCCCGCGTTCATCCTGTAAACCGGATTTGCGTCTTCAAGGATTATTTCATCAATGCAGATACTCCCGTCTTCAAGCGATGAACCTGCACTTGGGTTTATGAATACGGCGATATAACTGGTTCCGGGATCGGAATTGCCAATCCGGCGTGACGACGGACGGTAAACGGCATCCGCCGCTTTGACTCCGTCAACAAAAACTCCCTTGCCGCTTCCCTGATAGCGTATTGTTACCTTTGACCACTGCCCTGCCGTAAACGCGCTTAAAGGTATATCCGCCCTCAGTTGACTTCTGGAAATGGAATCTGGTCCCGAAGAGGCAATGAAAGTTAAAGCGCCTTCAACTCCAAGCGGCGGCCCTTTTACAAAGAAAGACAACGCGCGGTAATTTTCAAACGGCATCTCCCCTATCCTGCCGTCAACTCCGGCGGAAATTCCTTCTTCCAAATCTTTCCATTCGATTTTTAATACCCTCTGCGTATTCCTCGTCCCGTCATCCGACGGATGAAGCCGCCTGATGATTTCAGCGTAAGCCGATCCAAGCGAGGCGGCTCCCGTTTCAATCGTTTCTACAGCCGTTACCCTGCCGTCCGCGGAAAAACTTACCCTGTCAATACTGCCGTCAAAGACAACCGGCCTGAACGACGCGCCTCGGACAATTGGAGGAGCAAGTATCACGCGCCCTGAGATTCCGCCGATACCGCCGTAAACCGCTATTATGCGCAAATATTTCGCATCGCCTAACTTGAGCCTGTCTTCATCAGTCAGCGTAAATCTGGCTATTCTCGCGTTTGAATTAAAAGCAATATCGCTGTAAAACGCGTTGGGATCGGGCGGGGCCGGCCAGCTATCTGTAAACAAAACTTTTTCCCAGACAAGATTTTGATTTTCACTGAACGCAAAATCCTCGCCGGAAAGAGAGCCAATTTGAACTATCAATTGAAAATCGTCCGCGTTCCCGCTAAAGCCGTAAAATCTGAAAGGAATTTCTATCTCCGCGGCGCGGGAAAGAATTTCAGAAAAATAATTAAGTGGAACCTGAAAGCCCGTCCAGCCGCCGCTTTCAAGGCTGAACTCTGCGGTTAATACCTGATAGCTTCCAAGCCGGGGGTCTTTCACAGGATACGGCCTGTTAATTCCCAAAACCACAGGGGCGTTCCAATCAACAGTCATAAGGGTTGAACCAAGCACATTGTTGTTGTAATAATTTCTGTAAACTAAAGAGGCGCGGTTGGAATAATCAAGGCCCGTAACAAGCGATGATGACGGCGGCTGTGAAAGAAATGACGTCTCAGGCGGCAATGTCAAAACGCCCTCGTTCCCTTCCATTCCGGCGGCGCGGTAAAGGCCTGTTGTATCGGTTTGTTCAAAGGTAAAGCCGCCCGCGGCATGGGCTTTCAAGAAATCATATTCCCATTCGGCTTTCGCGCTCAGGCCGACAGTTCCCGCGCTCGAAAGATCTTCTTCCGTAAATGAATCATCGCTCAAATTCCACCGCATTCCCACGGCTGCCCGCGCCGAGAACGGCTCTGTCACGCTCTGATAGACCGCGCCTAGACCTGCCGCAATGCTGCCGATACGGGTTCCGCCGCTTCTTTTTAAATACGTTATGCGGATCAATTCATTCTGTCCGGCAGGCCCGTAAATAGCAACTTCTCCCGATGATGAATTGTAATTAAAGTTTGCATCCTGAATCCCGCTTCGCCAGACCTGTATTGAGCCGGGGACAGCGTCCGTGCCGATAAAATATCCGCCCGTGCTGTTGTAATTTGTAAAACGCAAAGCTATGCCGCCTGAAAAACCGTACGCGCCCGGAAGATAAATTTCTGAAAACTCACGCGCCAGCGGCCAGCAGGTTTCAGGAGCGCGCCGGGAAAAACCGCCGGCATCCGAATCGGATTGAAGAAGCTCGTAAACATTTCTCCGGCTGACGGCGGCGGTATAAAGCGGAATATCGGCCTGCGACGCGCTTGTATCAAGCCGGACAAGCTGAAAACCTACAATCTCCTCCCCCGATGAAAGCAGCACAAGGTCCGCTCTCTCCGACGTACTCGAAGGCGCATCGTAGCGGTTCTGTCTTTCAAAGGGAGAGAAAGTTCCAGGCTCTCTTATAACAAGGGCGCGAATACTGCCAAAGATAACTTCGCCCGGTCTCGCGGAAGGACCTCTGCCGTTTCCGCACTGCGTATAATTTTCAAGATTGACGCTTGCGAACCACTGCTGAACCGTGTTTAAAAAGCCGGTTGTCCCGTAACTGCCCATCGACGCATTCCACGGCCTTGAATTTCCCGCTTTTGAATAGGCAACCGCAACCATGCCGCTCGGCCTTATCGTCAATTCCAAAAGCCCTTGAGCTCTCGACGCGGCGTACTCTGTGGACAGGGCAAGCCGCCACCGCCTTCCGCCTGAATCCCAAATGTTTCCTTTTTCATCTTCTATGTAAACCGTAATTTCCGAATCTATATCCGTGTCCGGCAATACAAAGGAGATTCCGCGTATCGAATTTTCCGGCTTTACGTAACTGTAGGTTCTTTCCCTGCCGCCTGAAAAAACCCTCTCCTCTCTGTAAGCCGCGTCATAACGAAAGAGCGCGTGAACATTAAGCCCTCCGCCGCCGAACCGGCTGTAAATGCCAAACGAAGACGGAGAGTCGCCTCCAAGATCAAAGTACGGAAACGATGGAAAATCAAGGCCTGTATTTCCAATTCCCACATATTGCAAAAATTCCCCGGAAAGCCCCTGATATCCCGCGCGGTATGTATTCTGGCCGGAGTCGTCAAGAAAGTTGGCTTCAACAAACCACTTGTTATTTATCAACAGCGAAAGGATTATGTCCGCCTCTTGGGTAAACACCGGAGTTTCTGGGGAGGCAAAACCCGTCCCCAGCGGGGAAACGGAAAGGCCGGGATTCCACTGCAAAGAGCCTTTCCATGAACCAGTCAAAGAGAGCGAAACGCCGGAATCCAACAGGGAAAAACTCATAAGCTCCTGCGGCGCTTCCCCGTAAATCCTGCCGCGCACTTCTTCGATATCAAGCTCTGCCGCCGGAGGAGCGCTTTCCTCTTGGGAAAAAACAAAAAAGGGCCATGCCGGCAAGATGAGAAATAAAAAAATAGCCCTTCGCAAACATGGCATTTATGTTTATAATATCATGAAACATGGTTGTTTCAATGATACAGATTATTTTTGAGATTCCTGATGTTGTAAATATCAAGGAAAAGCGCCGCGTACTCAAGTCTGTACTTGACAAAATGAGACAGCGTTTTCACTTGAGCGCGGCGGAGGTCGATCTTCAGGATTCGCTTTCTTTTTCCCAGATCGGCGGCGCTATTGTTTCCAATTCGCGCGTCCACGGCGAAAAAGTGCTGCAAAAGGCGTTTGACATGATCGAAAAGGAAACCCATGTCCGAATTCAGGATATGAAAATTCATTCGGAGGAATTTTAATGAGAAACAACAGGCGTAAAAAACTGCTTCTTCTGCCTCTTTTATTATTAACGCTGAATTCGTGCATAGGCTTATCAATGGATATTCAAATGCGAAGAAACGGCTCAGGAAGAATCTTCATGGAATACCGTATTTCCCGCATGGCCGAATCTCTTGGACGGCTCGACAGCAATGGAAACCGGCCTGTAATCCCCGCCGGCAGAGAAGATTTGGAAAGAACGATAGAGAGAAATCCGGGCATGAGGCTCATTTCTTTTTCATTAAAAGAAGGACGGCAGGACACGGTAATAAACGCGGCAATGGAATATGATAATACCGAAGCTCTTTTAAAATTTCTTGACCCTTCAGGCACGAAAGCGACTTTAATCCGGGAAAACCAGTCCGGCAGGCTTAACCTTATTCTAAACGAGCCGGCTTCTTCGCAATATGACGAAGAACTGATAAACTTGATGCGGGAAGTGTTTGACGGCTACAATTTTTCGATAAGTTTCAGCGCCGAAGGGAATTCAGCGATGACATTTACCGACGGCGAAGGAAACGCGGCGTCTCCTCCACAGTCCGCGAATATTGTCCAGTCTGGAAGGAAGGTGTCGCTTTCAATGGGCATCATGGAAATTTTAAATCTCACTGACGGGTTTGGCGTAAACATTAGCTGGTAGCGTTTCCAAGCACGTCTTTAAAGCGCAGGATTTTCCAGCCGTGTTTTTTTGCTTTTCGCGCAAGAAGGCTGTCGGGGTTTACGGCGACGGGATTTCCGCAGTATTCAAGAAGCGGAATGTCGATGTAGGAATCCGAGTAAAAACTTACGTCTTTGGGATCGACGGCGTT
>JGI24698J34947_10001511_pt1 | contig 12296 bp, 10 predicted proteins | sample TergutMp193P3_FD_34947 | JGI IMG/M metagenome (IMG submission 34947)
GGTGCCCATTCGGGCGGCATATGGCGTGCTAAAATAAGGTTCTGCCGCGTGAACGCTTAATGTTATTAAGCGTTCAGGCCGCGTAGATAAAGCCCACGCCATCGAGCTGCCCGAATGGGCGGATTCCCGCACTAATCGATTTAAGATGTATGACATCGTTTTTGATCAGGGCGACAAATCAGGGTTTAGGCAATATAGGCCTTCAGCATGGCGAGCCTGGGGGACTGCTGTATTTTTCCCAGGGCCCGCTTTTCGAGCTGGCGTATACGCTCCCTGCTCAGGTTAAAATGCTCGCCAAGTTCCTGCAGTGTCATACAGCGCGAGTTTCCCAGGCCGTAACGGCAGCGGATAATTTCAGCGGACCTTTTTCCAAGGCTGTCGATGACTTTATTCAGTTCGCGCTTCAGGTCATCGCTTTCCAAAGCCTCGACAGGCGATTTGTTGTATTCGTCCGCGATTGTGTCTTTGCGTGTCAGGGAACTGTCATGTATCGATGGAACCGGCTCCTCAAGGGACAAAACGTCATGCTTGATCTGGGTGAGGGTCTTCGCCTTTTCCACAGGTATCTTCAAAAGCCTCGCGATTCTTGCAACTTCGTTGTCTTCTGTCACGGCTTTAGAGGGAATTGCCTCCGTCGTTTTGCCAATCTGCGACAATTCGTTTTTTTTGCTGAGCGGCAGACGGATCATCCGTCCCTTTTCACTTATGGCCTTGTTGATTGACTGGCGAATCCACCACACGGCATAGGTAATGAAGCGGTAACCCTTTTCAATATCAAAGCGTTTCACGGCGGTCAGCAAACCCAGGTTGCCTTCGCTGATTAAATCCTCAAGCGGTAAACCCTGTCCCCGGTACTTCTGGGCTATGGAAATCACAAAGCGGAGGTTGGCCTTCACCAGTTTATCCTTTGCGGCTGCGTCCCCATTGGCAGCCAGTCTGGCCAACCCTTCCTCTTCCTCCCTGCTCAGGAGCGGGATCCTTGAGATCTCACGCATATAGAGACTAAGGATATTTTCTTCAGGGTTATACCCACCCCTGGAATCCGTCCTTTTTCCTGTCTTAATTTTTTTCATCTTTTTTCTCCTTGTCTTGCTTGTTACTAATTAATAAGCAATAACCATGCCAAAAAAGACAAATTGTTGATAATTTTAGTAATATTTTTATAATTCTATATATAACAAGGAATTAACTTTGCAAAAACCGGTTTTTATCGATTCAGGAAATACCGGGAAAACCATGAAGGGACAGGTGAAAGAAAAATTGACTTATTTGGTCAGAAAAGCTCTCCCACCTGTCCCACAATGATCCTATAACTCAAAATCGCTGAAATTGCGGGTCAAAATGACCCAAATTTTTAAACCGCTTCTTTCTTGACTAGGGAACGATAATTCCTGTATAGTAGGATTAATCAACTTATCATTAAGCTACGGAGGAAAATATGAAAGTTACGCCATTAACAGACCGGGTACTGGTCAAGCTCGAAAAAAGCGAGACCAAAACCACCGGGGGAATCATCATTCCTGATACTGCCCAGGAAAAGACGCAGATTGGGGTGGTAATCGCGGTCGGGGATGATAAGGAAGCCATCAAGGTAAAAGCCGGGGATAAGGTCATGTACGACAAATATGCCGGAACCCAGGTGAAGATCGGGGGCGAGGATCACCTGATTCTCAAAATGACCGACATCCTGGCAACAATCGAGTGATCCCGGTATTTAATCGGGAATAAAAGGGAAAAGAGGCTCAAAGCGATTAAAAGCGGCTTTGAGCCTCTCGTTTACCATTACAAGCGATAGTTTGCTTAACCAGCAGAAGTAAACCTTTCCAGTTCCGAAAGTTTCGCCTTGTGCTGTTCAATCAAGCGCTCCACACGGTCGAACAGGGCGGGATTTACCTTGGTACCCTTATCAAGCCTGGATCTGATCCTGGTTTGTTCCACGTTGATCTGGAATTCAAGCTGCTCAATCTCGCCCTTCAGCCTGTTATAGGTGTCCGCGTTTAGATTGCTTGTGTTCCTCGTCTTGAGATCATCCAAAGTCTGTTCAAACTGTGAGGAATTTGTCCTTCCCTGAGTCAATGTTTGCTGTGCGCTTTGCATGGTTTCTGCCGTTTGGGGAGGGCCGCCCGCCTGCTGGGCAAAAACTGCCATGCTGATCACCAGAAGAATGGTGGTAATCAAAGAAATCCTTTTCACTTTTGTGCCTCCAATTTGCGAAGAAAAAATAAATTTAGCAAGGATGCAAAAACCTTACTGTGTCTTCCCTATATATTATCGGACTATGTCTGGCCTTTTGTCAATAATATTTGCTCTTTTCCCCCTGTCCGATAGTTTTTACTTGCGAACCGCTTCTATCGCTTTTGAAAGGGCCGCTTCCATCAACCCCTCTGGGGGTTCGACTATGTATCCCATCTTCTTCATGTCATCAACCACAGCCCTGACGGCCTTTATGTCCGCTTTTGTACGCTGATAGACTTCATCCCATGAGAGGTTTTTCCTCGCCACCCCTTCTTTGATAGCCTCCAAAGCCACATCGGCGGCTTCCTGGGCATACACGTCTGTCTCTTCCATGCTGGCGATGATGTTTTCCGGATTGATTCCGCGTTTTTCGGTAAAATCCGCGATTGAGTGGGCGCAGCGTATGGCCATCCCGTCGGTGATCTTTTTTGCCTGAACCAGGAGCACGCCTTTGAGGATCCCCGGGAAGCAGACCGAGTTGTTTACCTGGTTCGCGAAGTCGCCCCGGCCGGTTGCCACGATGAACGCGCCTTCTTCTTTCGCCGCGTAAGGCCAGATTTCCGGCACGGGATTGGCGCAGGCAAACACGATGGCCTTGTCCGCCATGCAGCGAATCCATTCCCGCTTCACGGTATCCGGGCCGGGGGTGGACAGGGCGATGAGGACGTCAGCGCCTTTCAGGGCTTCTGCAATGGCGGCGACCCTCGCGGGATTTGTCTTTTCGCAGAGCTCCCATTTGTGGTAATAGCGATTGTCGCCCTTGATGTCCTGCCTGCCTGAGTGGAGGCTTCCCCTGCTGTCAAACACAACCATCCTTGCCGGATCGCCGCCTGCGGTCAGTATGAGGCGTGCGACAGTGGTGTTGGAAGCGCCTGCACCCAGGAACACTATCTTCGCGTCGCCGATTTTCTTCCCGGCGAGTTTCAGGGCGTTGATAAGCCCGGCGAGGGTAACGCAGGCCGTGCCCTGGGCATCGTCGTGCCAGACCGGGATCTGGCAGCTCTCACGGAGTTCATCCAGGACCTTGAAACAATTGGGCTGGCTAATGTCTTCCAGGTTGATTGCCCCGAAACTGTGCTGCGCCATTTTTACAAAATTGATGAGCTTTTCGGGATCGTTTTTGCCGTCCGGGCCCCGTGAGTCCACGCAAAGGGCCACCGCGTCAACACCCCCCAGGTACTTCATGAGCATCGCCTTGCCTTCCATGACACCGAGGCCGCCGGGCGGCGTACAATCCCCGTCGCCCAGGACCCGCGTTGAATCAGAAACAACCGCTACCAGGTTTCCCCTGTTGGAGAGGGCAAAGGAGGCATCGTTGTTATCCCTGATTGTCGTGGAAATATTCGACACGCCCGGGGTATACCAGATGTTGAACCAGTCCAGTCCGTAGATCCCGCACCTGGGCAGGGTCTGCATTTTGCCGCCGTAAAAACGGTGCGCCTCGAGGGAAAAATTTTTCATAAACAGGGTCTTGGCACGGGCCCTTTGTTCTTCGGTAAAATCGGCCGGCAAAAGGCTGTTAAGGTCATCAAGTTTCATTTCGTGCTCCTTTTAAAAACTAAACTCATAGGAGCCAAGGGAGTATTCCTCTTTCAAAGCCCTGATGATTTTTTTGAGGCTTTCGTTTAACGGGACGCCTGTGTCCTTTCTGGAAAGCCAGGCGAGGTATTCCTTTTCGCCCGCTGTGTAAATTCTATCCTGCCCAGGCGCCTTTGCCGAGGCCCGCAGTTCCCGTAAAATGTCGCCGGTGGTTTTTTTGAATTTGTCCAGTTCCACAAACGCCGTAATATCTATGGCAATAAAGAAATGCCCCAGGTGATACGGGATTTTTTTGCCGCTGGAATCAACCCCGTTAAGCGCTTTCAGAAACTGCCCCTGCTGGAGGGCGGCGCAGAGTATCTCAACAACAGTCGCATAGCCGTATCCCTTGTAACCGGCCGTATCTTCCCCCAGGCCGCCAAGGGGGGCAAGGGCGGAAGTCCCCTTTGTAAGGCCCTGGAGTGCCCTGGAAGGATCCGTCTCGGCAGTGCCGTCGCTGTTGACGACCCAACCTGAAGGCATGGTTTTGCCAACCCTGTCGTAATGCTCTATCTTGCCCCGCTGCGAGACAGAGGTGGCGGCGTCCAGCATAAAAGGAAAATCCTCGTCGGAGGGCATACCCACCGTCAGGGGATTGGTGCCCAGCATATTTTCAATGCCGAAGGTGGGCGCTATTGAAGGCCGTGCATTGGTGCCGGTGATGCCTATCATCCCGGCGTTAGCCGCCATGCCGGCATAATACCCGGCGATACCGTAATGGGTGGAATTCCTCGCGGCTACCATGCCAAGGCCGTGCTGTTTTGCCTTGTCGATGGCCATCTGCATCGCCTTCTTCGCGATTACCTGCCCCATGCCGTCATGGCCGTCAACTACCGCAGTCGCAAGGTGATCCCTTACCACCTCGAACTTTGTAACCGGGCTCTGAATCCCGTCCTTTATCCGGTCAATATAAATAGGCTTGAACCTGCCAACACCATGTGAATCAATGCCATGTTTGTCCGACTCTATCAACACGGCAGCGCACACGGCGGCATCTTCCGGCGGCACACCGACCTTGATGAAAACATCCCTCATGAAGGCTTCCATCTTGTCAAAACTTTCGTACACAATATCCATAGACATCCCCCTTTTTAAAGCATAAAAAAACAGCAAAATAACCCAAAGGTTATTTTGCTGTACTCATAATCTCTTCAGCATCCTAACTAAAACGAGCAAAGTCTTATGATAATATGATAACATACAAAAAGAATTAATGCAATACTTGGGGGAAAGAATGATCAAAAATATTTTTTCTTTATTTTGAATTTTCTGTATGCTATAATCAAGCTACATTTTTATAGGCAAAGGGGCAATACCATATATGAAAAGATCGATTATTAACAAACACATAAGGGAAGCAAAAGAATTCATTGCAAGGATGCAGTTTGCCCTGCCTCCTTTCGCCTATTGGACCCCCGATGAATGGAAGTCAAAAGGGCCAGAGTACGATGAAATTCGCGATAACCTGCTTGGCTGGGACCTCACCGATTTTGGCGGCGGCGATTACGACAGGACAGGGCTTTTCCTTTTTACAATCCGCAACGGCAACATCAACAACCCGAGCGGCAAAACCTATGCGGAAAAGCTGCTCATCGTAAAACCGGGACAGGTAACGCCATACCATTTTCACAGGTCAAAAATGGAAGACATTATCAACCGGGGGGGCGGGGGAATCCTGAATGTCCAACTGTACCGTTCACAGGATCCACGAACCCTTGATACACAATCCGATGTCCCGGTTTCTGTTGACGGGAGAAACTATACCGTGAAGGCTGGGACAGTGGTCGGCCTCGGGACCGGGGAAAGCATCACACTGCGGCAGGGGGTGTTTCATCAATTTTGGTCAGACGACGCAACACTGCTTTTGGGCGAAGTGTCCATGGTAAACGATGATCGCAAAGACAATTTTTTCCTTGAGGAACGGGGCCGTTTCCCCTCCATTGAGGAGGACGAAAAACCGCTCCACCTCCTGGTTGGCGATTACGGTAAATTATAGGATGCTGTGGTAAAATAAAGTTATGGAAAGAAATGGCATTTGCGTTGCCGGCAACATGATCGTTGACAATCTTTATTCGGTGCGGGGGCTGCCCCGGCCCGGGGAACTTACCACCATTAACGATGTAAAGCGATCATCCGGCGGCGCACTTTGCAACGTGATTGGGGATCTGGCGATCATGGACAGTTCGCTGCCCCTCACCGCCCTGGGCAGGGTAGGCGCGGATTCCGAAGGGGATTTCATTCTTGAAACCTTCCGCCCTCACAAGAACATCGATCTCTCCATGATCAAGCGGGAGGGGAAGACTTCCTTTACTGCGGTCATGGCGGATGAGATTTCCAAGGAGAGGACTTTTTTCCACTACCGGGGGGCAAACGCCGCGTTCTGCGAGGATGATATTGACTGGGACAGAATAAGCGGCGCACTGCTTCACATAGGGTATATCCTGCTTCTGGATGCCCTGGACGGGGAAGACGCCGAATGCGGCACGAAGATGGCCAGGCTTCTCCGCCACGCCCGCGAGCGTGGAATCAGGACATCCATTGACGTGGTGAGCGAGGCCGGGGATCGTTTCAAGCGCCTCGTACCACCGGCCCTGAAATACGCCGATTTCTGCGTCATAAACGAAATTGAGGCGGAACAGGTTACGGGAATAAAGCTGAGGGATGACAAGGGGGTGTTGATTAGCCCTTCGCTACCAAAGGCCCTTAAAGCTATCCGGGATTTCGGCGTTTCCGAATGGGCAGTTATCCACTGCCCCGAAGGGGGCTATGGCCTTGATCAAAAAGGCATTTATGCGGAATCCCCCGCCATCGATCTCCCTGCCTCAGCCATCAAGGGAAAGGTCGGCGCAGGGGACGCCTTCTGCGCGGGGACGCTCTACGCCGCTTCGCATAACGGAAGCCTTGAAGAAGGCCTGGAACTAGGGAACGCCGCCGCAGCCGCCTCCCTCACCCAAAGCGGCGCCGTAGAAGGAATGATGGGGGTGGAAGAATTGAAGAAGCTGCGGGCGCAATTCAACCAAAATTAAGCTGGATATGCGCGCTGTAATGTATGGCGCCGGTAACATAGGCCGGGGATTCATCGCTCAGCTATTCTCGGAATCAGGCTATGAAGTGACGTTTATCGACGTGGCCGAGCCGGTCATTGAAGCCATCAACTCGAAAGGCCGTTATCCTATCAGGTTTCTTTCAAACGAAGGCAGCCGGGATATTTGGATAGATGGGGTAAGGGCGATAAACGGCGGGGACAGCGAAAAAACCGGCGAGGCCATAGCGGAGGCCGACATCATGGCGACAGCGGTAGGCGTAAGATACCTGCCCATGATTGCGCCTAACATTGCCGGGGGAATAAAAAAGCGCTTTGCCCGCTGCGATAAGCCCTTGAATATCATTATTTGCGAAAACCTGATCGATGCCGACAAGCTGCTGGGAAAGCTCATCAAGGAGAACCTGGACAAAGGGGAGCAATGCCTTTTTGATGAGCGCATAGGCCTTGTGGAAGCGTCCATCGGACGCATGGTGCCAATTCAAACCGGGGAAATGCGGGACGGGGATCCCCTCCGGATCTGCTGCGAAGAGTACGGTTTTTTGCCCGTAGACAGAAACGCGTTCAAGGGAAAAATCCCCCCGATTAAGGGGATGGAGGCCTTTGATAATTTTGGCTTTTTTATTGAGCGAAAACTATTCATTCACAATATGGGGCACGGAACCTGCGCGTACCTTGGAATGTACCTGGGGGACACGTACATTTACGAAGCTGCAAACCGGGGTGAGGTTCTTTTTATAGCCCAAAGCGCCATGCTGGAAAGCGCCCTGGCCCTGTCGTTAAAGTACAAGGTCCCCCTCGTGGAAATATACAGCCACATCCAGGATCTGATCCGCCGCTTTGGCAATTCGGCGCTGGGCGACACCTGCGCCAGGGTCGGCCTGGACACGGGACGCAAACTCGGAGGGCGGGACCGTTTTATCGGCGCAATCCGTTGCTGTGAGGAAGAGGGCCTGAAGCCGGCCTTCATTTCCATCGGCGCCGCCGCCGCCCTCCGCCGCCACCTTGAAGAGGGAAACTCCCCCCAGACAAGGGAGGCTGCCGCGAAAGCCCTGTCCGAGGTATCCGCACTGGGGGAAAGCGCCCCGGCTTCGGAGCTTGTCCTCGCCATGCATTCCCTTTTGTCCCTTCCACCGGCATTGCCGCGCCTGATTCAGGCCGCGTTATTTGCCATGAAAGCGGAATGATCATGCTATTTTAGCCCAAGCAAAAGCGTCCTCACGCTCCATGGCGGGAGGCGGAACGACAACGTCTTCCCGTCCCCCGAAACTGAAACGTCTTCCAGGCGTTTTTCCTCGGTAACATCGGTGATATAGGCGGACTCCACCGGGAAGGCGAGACGGAGTACCGCCTGGGTTTCCTTTCCCTCGGCTTCGTAGAGGCGGCACACGAGGGAACGGCCCTTCTCAGCCTGTTTTATTGCCGAGACTACCCCGCCTTCAAGGCTTAAGAAACTGCCTTCCGGGCCGAGCTTCCCCCCGCTACGCAAGCGGCCGGAGATGACCGTGAGGTCCCGGCGGTAAAGAAGGCTCTGCCGCGCAAGGCCTTCCCTGCGTTTTACGGATGAGGAGAGGGCAAAGGAGATTCGGTGCCTGCCGGTCTCCGGGGCGGGATCCGGATCAACTGAGCCCCGGATCAATGTCAGGGCCATGCTGTCTTCCAGGCACCTGAAGCCATATTTGTCCATGGAAAAAAGGGCAAGCGAGGGGCCCTGCCCATTCTCCGCCAGCACAAAACTTTCCCCCGGCACATCCATGTCCACGGCATCCCTTTCGATCATGCCGAAGGGAATGTCAAAGAGGTATTCAGGTTCATAGCCAAGGGGGAGATAAAAATGCAGATTCGGTGTACCTTCACTGGAACCGAATTCCCGCCAGTCACAAGAGAGGTCGTAGCGCAGGAGCCGGGAACCGGCGTCCAGGGAAATGACCGCCTTGAGGAAGGAAGACGCGCCAAAGCGCGCCGAGAGCTCATAGGCGGTCCTTAAAGGGCCCTGCGCCGCCAGCCGTATCTCAAACCCGGTGATTTCCTCAATGCCCTTGTAACGGCCCACAAACCAGGCGGTCATACCCTCTTCCCAGCCGGTAATGCCCTTGTGCCGGGCCTCCCGCGCAACGCGGAAAATTCCGAACTTGCCCTGGGAATTGGCGATGTCTGCGCCGCTTTCCTCTTCTTTATTAACCATTGACGCTATGGAACCGTCCAGGGAATTAAGGGTTACCTTGAGGTATTCGTTTTCCAACGTAAAAACGTCGGGGCACTGAACACGAATGTCGTTGGTGAACCAGGTCTTTTGTGCAAAATCGGGTTTTTCGTCGAGTATAATCGTGGTATACCCACAGGACGGAACCTTTACCCTGGTAATAAAAGTGTCAAATTGATGGCCCCAGAAATTCCCGGCCTTGAGCATATTTTCCACACCAGCGGCCCCGGTATCGTAGAGGGATTTCCAGCCGTTGTCCTCCTTCTGCATGGGAAGCGGCCTGCCTTCCACGTCCTCAAAAGCGATGTCGTCAATATTCCACTCGTAGTCCCATACGGTGATGGTTACGGTTTCTTCACGATCGTAGGGAAGGGGGTTAAAAACGTGATATGCCCTCCGTTTACCCGCAGCACGGGCCGTCTGCCCATAACCCACGCCAGCGCCTTCAGCCCTGGATTCCATGATTTCCGAATCCCCGGATTGCCGGGACTCGGGGGGAAACAGGCGGCTTAAGTCTATCCTGTTCGCCACCGCCTCCAGGGCCAGGGTTCTTGAGGATTCGGCGGCAGCGAATACCTCCTGGTAGAGGCCCGAGGCGTATTCCCTGGTTTCCATGACCCCGGAGCCGGGGATTATGTCGTGAAACTGGTTAAAGAGTATCTTTAACCATGCGTTGGAAAGGAGCCTTACCGGATAGGGATGATCCGCCCAGAACCTGGCTGCCGAAGAATAGAACTCCGCGTCTGCCATGAGGCGTTCGGCCTTCCGGTTCCCCGCCTTGATCCTGGTTTGCGTGGTATAGCAGCCGTCGCAGATGAAGTTGATTTCGCTCTTGATAAGCGGAAGGTTTTCCCTCGTTTTTTCAAGGATCGCAAAATAGTCCTTGAGCTTTCCAAAGGTAAATTTTGGGAAGAGGGGCCAGGCATTCATCTCAATGAAACGGGAAATATCCCGGCGGGTCGGGCCGCCGCCATGGTCGCCCACGCCGTATACCCTCAGCAAAGTCTTGTTTCCCGTAAGGCGGGCAAGTTCCGGCGCATAACAGGCTGCGGCATTGTCCGCTGCTGTTATGTACCACCATGGTTCGGTATAGACGAGGAGTTCGTTTCCCGAAGGGGATTGCCAACGGTAAGCCACGTTTTCCCCTACCTGGCCCCGGCAGTGGTAATAGTATTTAACGCCGCCAGATGCGCATATTTCGGGAACATTGGCATTGTGCCCGAAGCTGTCAGGCTCAAAATCAATGGCAAGGCTGTCCCTGTCTATCCCGAAGGCATCGGCGAAGTAATCCTTTGTGTAGAGTATATGGCGGCTCAGGCTTTCGCCTGACGGCATATTTTTATCAGTCTCAACCCAGGTGGAAGCCGTAACTTCCCAGCGGCCTTCCTTTACACGTTGTTTGATCCTCGCGAACATCGCCGGAGCGTACTCTTCCACCATTCTATAGACTGAAGCCTGGGACTGGGAAAAGGTGAAGGAGGGGTACTCATCCATCATGGCCAGCATGGTTTCCATGGTCGCCAGTACAACCGAAACCGTCTCGTTGTAACCCCACATCCAGTTCATGTCGATATGGGCATGGGCAACACAGAGGTACTCAAAACTTTTCGCCTCCGCCGCCAGGGGGGAAAGGGCGCTTTCCGCCGCCTGAACAGCCTCCGCCGTCGTGCATTGCTTTTCGTTGATGGAGGCGGCGAGCCTGTTGGCAGTATCCGTTACAAGAGCGTCGTGTTTTCCGCCCAGGGAATTGGAAAGGGAAGACAAGAAACGCATTTCCGCTGTGATCCGGCTAAAATTTGGGTTCTGCCCTTCCCTCTTTTCAAAATTCCGCAGTGCCGAAAGCTGGCTGTAATTTGTGTTTATATTGATCATGTAATCATTATATCGCGAAAATAATTTTATTCAAACACAAGATCAAGTTTGCTTGTCGATACCGCAACCGCTCCCGCGTCCAGTACAGACAGCACGTCTTCCTGTTCGGAAATAAGCCCCCCGGCGATAATGGGTCTGTTTGTCAATCTTGCCAGCCGCCGGATCACCTTGGGCATCAGCCCCGGCAAAATTTCAATCGCGTCTGCATAATCCAGGGGGAACTGCCTTTCGATATTGAGCAGGGCCATGGAATCCAGCACGAAGAAGCGCTGAACGGCAAGCAGCCCCAGGTTTTTTGCGTATTTTACCAGAGTGGCCTTTGTGGACAGGATACCGTCAGCCTGGGTGGCCCTGGCAAGAAAATCTACCGCTACATCACGGGAATTGAGTCCCTCAATTAGATCCAGATGAACCAATACCGTTTTGCCCGCGCCTTTGAGCCTTGCGACAATGTCGGGGATGGTAAGGATGTCCCCAAAAAGCACAAAAACGATCTTCTGTTTAGCGGCCAGAATCCGGTCAAGTTCTTCAATTGACTTCACTGCCGGAATGACCTTTGCCTCGGCCAGGATACTCGCAAAATCCGGCAGAGGCTTTTTCTTCAATAAAATGTTCCGGCCGGATTTCATGCTTGGCCTTGAGGCTCGCGGTAACGGAGCACAGGCTGCCGGGCCGCCTTTACGTCGTCGGGCCTCCCGATTACGGTGTTTTGCGGCGCGGCCTTGAGCCCTTCCGGCTCTTTCATCGCCCTGTCGTATAACGCAAGGAAGGCGTCAGCCGCCATGTCAAGGGTCTCTTTTGACTCGGTTTCAGTAGGCTCTACCATCAACGCTTCGTGAACGATGAGGGGGAAGTAGACCGTGGGTGGATGCATTCCCATGTCCTGCAGGGCCTTGGCCATGTCCAGAGCGGTAACACCGCAGCTTTCCTTAAGAGCCTCGAGGGAAATCACAAACTCGTGCATACATCGCATCTGCGATTCGTGCCCTGTATAAGGTATGTGAAATTTTCCCTTGAGCCTTTCCATGAGGTAATTGGCGTTGAGAACCGCATCGCGGGCCGCGTTCGGGATGTCTTCCCTGCCAAGGGTAAGGATGTAGGCGAGGGCCTTTACCACCACGAGAAAATTGCCATAAAAAGACCTTACGCGCCCAATGCTTTGAGGGTGGGCATCCGGGCTTCCGTCAAGGATGTCGCTTACTTCATCCCCAGGGCTCTCATCGACCGGCATAAAGGGAATGAGTTCTTTCTTGCACCCAACCGCGCCTGCGCCCGGCCCGCCGCCGCCATGCGGCGTTGAAAAGGACTTGTGCAGGTTAAAATGGACTGCGTCAAAACCCATGTCCCCTGGGCGCACTATCCCCA
>JGI24698J34947_10001512_pt1 | contig 12294 bp, 10 predicted proteins | sample TergutMp193P3_FD_34947 | JGI IMG/M metagenome (IMG submission 34947)
ATTCACAACGGCTTTGATATGGCCAAAATCATTGGATATTGCTCAAACTGGATGGCTGTGGTGAACGATATAACCCAGGCGCTGATGCTTGCGGTGATAATCATCGTCATGGCGGTTCCCGAAGGATTGCCGCTGATGGTAGCCATAGTTTCAGCCCTGAACATGGGCAAGATGCTGAAAGATAATGTTCTTGTAAGAAAGATAGCTGGAATGGAAACAGCCGGCAGCCTGAACATCCTGTTCAGCGATAAAACGGGAACGATTACAAAGGGAGAGCTGGAAGCCGTCGCGTTTGTTTCGGGAAGCGCGAAGGAATATAAAACCCTTGATGGTATTGAAGATGAACTTGGAAAACTGCTCTCGTTAAGCATTTGCGGCAACACAAGCGCGGTTGTGAGCAATGACGGCTCCTCTTTAAAGGCCATTGGGGGAAACGCTACCGAGCGCGCCATTCTTAAATTTGCCTTCATTAAATCCGGCGCAATCAACGTGACATCTGTTAATTCAATCCCTTTTACCAGCGCAAATAAATACTCGGCAAGCCAGGTTGAGGGCGATTACGATTTATCGCTCATAAAAGGCGCGCCCGAAAAAATTCTCGGCAGATGTAAATATTATTATGACGAAAAGGGAAAAGCGCTTCCTCTAGCTGATATATCCGCGCTCAGCGCCAAAATTGACGAAATGGCGTCCCGGGCCATACGCGTCTTAGCCCTCGCCGCGAGCGCGGAAAAAATAAAGGGCGGCGCGCTGCCGGACGGCGATTGGGTTCTTGTGGGTATTTTAGGCATAAGGGACGAGATACGCCCCGAATCCATTGCGGCAATAGGCGAAGCGCAAAACGCCGGGGTGCAGGTGGTCATGATTACAGGCGACCGCAGGGAAACCGCCGTGGCTATAGCCAAAGAAGCAGGATTATTACAGGATTCATCAAATATCGTCCTGACGTCAGATGAGCTTGCCGGACTTTCGGACGAAGAGTTAAAAAATAAACTCAAGGACATTCGCGTAATAGCAAGGGCGCTGCCGAGCGATAAGAGCCGTCTGGTGCGCGTCGCCCAGGAATTGAATCTGGTAGCGGGCATGACAGGCGATGGCGTCAATGATTCCCCCGCCCTTAAAGCCGCCGACCTGGGCTTTGCCATGGGCAGCGGCACTGAAGTGGCAAAGGAAGCCAGTGAGGTTATTATTCTGGATGATAATTTCACTTCAATAGGCAAGGCCATTTTATACGGCAGAACAATTTTTAACACCATAAGAAAATTCATAATGTTCCAGTTGACCATAAACATGGCGGCTGTCCTGATTTCATTTATTTGCCCGCTGCTTGGCATGGAATTGCCGCTGACCATAATACAGATTTTGTGGATCAACCTTGTCATGGACACATTGGCCGCCCTGGCTTTCGGCGGCGAGCCGGCCCTCAAACGCTACATGCGGGAAAAACCCAAAAAGAGAGACGAAAACATCGTGAGCGGCTATATGTGGAGTACAATAGTGACAGGCGTTGTATTGACATTCGGGCTAAGCATGTTTTTCCTGCTCTCAGGTTTTCCCAAAACGGTTTTCCGCCCGGACGCCGGAGAAAAGTTGTATCTCTTGACAGGTTTTTTCGCGTTTTTCCTGTTTGTCTATATCTTTAACGCCTTTAACGTCAGGACGGATCGGTTTAATTTGTTTGACAACATAACCAAAAACAAAGGTTTTTTGTCCATAATCGCCCTGATAGTAGTGGTGCAGATATTGATGGTATATCTTGGCGGCGACCTCCTGCGCGGCTACGGTTTGTTATGGAATGAATGGATATTTATACTTGCGATGGCTTTTGTTATCATACCCGTTGATTTGCTGCGCAAGTTTATTGTAAGAGGCCGTTATTGATTCAACCGTTAACAAAAAAATCCACGGAGTCACTATGGAATCAACAATCACCTGGATGGAAGGCATGTCCTTCAATTCCACCCAAGACGGGCATGACATCGTGATGGACGCGTCTCTTGAATTTGGCGGCGAAAACAGGGGCGCCAGGCCAAAAACACTACTGCTGACAGGCCTGGGCGGCTGCACGGCCATGGACGTTGTGTCAATGCTAAATAAAATGCGCGTGGAATTTACCGGATTAAAAGTCTGCGTCAGCGCCTGTTTGACAGACGAACACCCAAAGGTGTTCAAGTCCATCAACGTTAAATACATTTTCAACGGAAAAGACCTTCCTGCGGACAAGCTGGAAAAGGCAGTGACGCTGAGCCAGGAAAAATACTGCGGCGTTGCCGCTATGTTGATCAAGGCTTGCCCGATTACATTTGAAATCATCAATGATGGTTAGCTTTGCAACCGCCTCGGCTGTAAACGGAGTTTTGTCTGTTATGCTTAAAGTATGTCAACATCTCAATCCTTTTCTGATTTCCTTCTCAGCGGGCGGCCGTTTTTATTAGACGGATCTGTGTCGGGAGTTTTGTACGAGCGCGGAATATTTATCAACGCCAGCTTTGACGAAACAAACATTTCGCGCCCAGACCTGGTTTTATCCATTCACCGCGAGTTTCTGGAATCCGGCGCCCAGGTTATTAACACTAACACCTGGGCGGCCAACAGGTTCAAGCTTACGGGCTTTGGCCTCTCTGAACGGCTATATGACATAAATGTCAAAGGCGCGCGATTGGCGCGACAGGCCATCAGTGAAGGCGATTTGGCGGGGTCTGCCTTTGTGGCCGGCTGCGTTGGCCCCCTTGGGCAGATATTGGCGCCATACGGCCCAACCAGCCTGGACTGCGCGAGGGAGTCATTCAGGGAACAGGCATCGGCCCTGCAAGATGGCGGCGTTGACTTGTTTATACTGGAATCCTTTAAAGACCTTCAGGAAACCCTGCTGGCTCTGGAATCCGTAAAAGACGTTTCCAAACTGCCCGTCGCAACGCTCATCAGCCTGGACGAAAACGGCCTTGGCGCCTTTGGCGTTAGCCCTGAGTGGTTTTTGGCAAAGCTGCGCGATGCGGGCGCCGACATGGTTGGACTGTCCGAAGGCCAGGGGCCTGCGTCATTGCTGGATTTACTGCCGCACATTAAAAAATCCGTTGACGCGCCAATACTGCTCCGGCCCAGCGCGGGCCTTCCAAAGGTGATTGACGGCCGCCTGCTCTACATGGCCAGCCCCGAATACCTTGGAGAATTTGCGCGCCAGGCGCTGCTGCAAGGCGCCCGCGCCATTGGCGGGTGCGCCGGCGTCAGCCCTGCGCATACCAGAGCGATGCGCATGGCCATACGCCAGGAAAACGCGTTCCAGGACAGCATGGTTGAACAGACGGCGGACGTCGCGGAAAAGGATTCTGTTCCGGCGATTCCCTTTAGTGAGCGCAGCGGAATCAGCGCCAAATTGGCCAAGGGCGAATTTGTGGTTTCCGTTGAATTGGTCCCCCCCAAGGGCCTGAACATGGATTTAATGCTGCAAAAAGCCTCTCAAATCAAGAAGCTGGGGGCAGACAGCATCAACATCCCCGATGGTCCCCGCGCCATGGCGCGCCTTTCAGCGTTGACCACGGCTCTGCTTTTACAGCAGCGCGTTGGAATTGAAACTGTTCTTCACTACGCTTGCAGAGATCGCAACCTCTTAGGCATACAAGCGGACTTGATGGGCGCCGTCGCCCTGGACATACGCAATGTTCTTGCAATTACAGGCGACCCGCCAAAGCTCGGCCCCTATCCTAAAGCTACGGCTGTATTTGATGTGGATTCCATCGGCCTGGTTGGAATACTGCGCCGTTTAAATCACGGATTGGATATTGGCGGCATCCCCATAGGCTCTCCGGCCAGTTTCAGCATTGGCGTCGGCGCAAACCCGGACGCGCCGGATAGGGAAAGGGAGTGGACGCGCTTCCGCCGCAAGGTGGAGGCGGGCGCCGAATGGGTTGTAACACAGCCGGTATTCGACGTAGAAAGCCTTTTCAGATTCCTGGATTTTGCCCAGCCATTAGGAATACCTGTCATTGCAGGGCTATGGCCCCTGAAGAGCTCTCGCAACGCCCAATTCATGGCCACAGAAATACCCGGCGTCACTGTTCCACAGTCTGTTTTAATCCGCATGGCAAGCCGCGCCTCCGCGGAAGACCAGTTAAAGGAAGGCATGGATATAGCCAGGGAAATAATGGAAACCGCGCGCCCCAGGATTCAGGGGCTTCAATTAAGCGCGCCCTTTGGTCAAGTTGAGCTAATCGCGCCGTTTATCGCCGGTTATAGTGATTCAACTTGAGAAGCGCGCAACCGCTATCCATCGGCAAAGAATTCATCTTGTCTTTCATGCGCGTTGGCTATAAACTATAGCGGTTTGGCTTTGGACAAGTTAAACCGCGCGGGGCAAAAATATCTGCTCCGCAAGATGAATGACTATAAAATTCGCCCATTTTCCTAAGGAGTTTCAGCGTGGCTACACAAACCCTGTCCGATTACGACCAAGTGCCCTATCTGGCAAACCCGCTTCCCCAGACGCACCCTGCCCGTTTGGCAGCCGTTGCAAGCATGTTTGGACTTTCTTTTGTTCCCCCTAAAAACGCCAGGGTTTTGGAGCTGGGATGCGCCTCCGGAGTTAATTTGCTTGGCATGGCCCACTTCATGCCGGAAGCTAAGTTTGTGGGCATTGACCTTTCCATTGTTCAGGTTCATGAAGCCCAAAAACGGGCAAAGGACATCAACGCGGAAAACGTGACGTTTCATCACATGGGCATCGAAGAAATAGACGCTAACTTTGGGGAGTTTGACTATATCCTTTGCCATGGCGTGTTCAGCTGGGTCCCCGCAAGCGCGCAAAAAGCTATTATGCGAATATCCAACGAAAACCTGAGCCAGGACGGCATAGCCTTTGTCAGCTATAACGTTCAGCCTGGCTGGCGCATGAAGCAGGCCGCCAGGGACGTATTCTGGGCGCTCACGCCGCCTTCGATGCCAGCTCCTAAGCGCTGGGAGTACGGCGTCGCCTGGATTAAGGACGCCCTGGAGATAACCGCCAAAGAAGAAAAAAGGCCCCTGTTACATCAGTCCCTCGCCAATGAATTGAACAATATACTCACACAAAAAGACATCCGCTACCTGGCCCACGAGTACCTTGAGAAAAACAACGAGCCTATTTTGTTCAGGGAATTTTTAGGCCATGCAGGCGAGGCGGGCCTGGCATACCTTGGAGACGCCGAGCCTGCCTCCATGGTTCGCCATTTGACAAACCCCGCGCTGAGGGATTTTTTCAAGACTCACCCCGCTTCAAGCATGGCCGAGGCCGAACAGGCTATAGACATCATCATGGGGCGCACATTCCGTCAATCCCTGCTGGTAAAAGGCATCCGCCACCGCCAGATAAACAGGGCGCTGACTCCGGCTTTCTTTAAAAACCTTCATATACAAGCTCGCATAGCCAAGAAGGAGGGCGAAAACAAGCAGGTTACATACACGCATCTGAGGGCGGGGCAGATAAACGCCCAGCCGCCCTACGGTACCGCCGCCCTGGACGCGCTGCTTGACGCCTTTATGCCAACCAGTTACAAAAAGCTGCTTGATAAATTTGTCGAGCTATCCCAAGGGACAGAAGAAGTATTTGGCGAAGTGCTGTTTTCCCTGCTGGGCGCCGGGGCTATAGAAATTTTTGCCGAACCCCATATTCCAGAATTGCCCAAGGGCGCAACTCCCCTTGCCCTGCTGGATATTGGCTCCGGCCGAAATATCACCAGCAACGCCGCAGGCGAGATAATCGGTCTGGACCCCCTCCAGACGCTGGTTTTACCTCTTTTAAAGGGGGACTGGGATAAAGACGAAGTAATCACCCAACTGGCTGGCCTATATGGTAAAGGGGCGTTCAACATCAACCCCGTTCCCGCCGACAACGACCAGATGAGATTGCTATTAGGAAACATCATTGACCAAACATCAGGCGGGCTAAAGGTTATGGGCGTTGTGGGCTAAAGCATAATCAGCCAGCCTGAAAAACTGGGCAAGCCCAGTTTTTCAGGCTGGCTGAAAGTTTTTTTCAAAAAAGACGAAAAAAAAGTTGACAAGTTTCTATTTTTTTTTCATTATGGAGAAATGAAAACAGCCAACCTCACCAGACGCCAACAGAAAGTTCTCCAGTTTGTCGAGCAGTTCGCCCAGACAGAGGAGCGAAGCCCAACGCTGAAAGAAATCGCCACGGGCGTTGGGTGCACTGCCGTCAGCACGATACATAAGCACATAATGCACCTGATAGACAAGGGTTTTTTGGAAAGAGATTATGGGCGCGGCAACAATATCGTACGCCGCGCCGACCCCTATTCGGACGACCAGGAAGTTTCCGCCAGGTCTTTTCCGTTTTATGGGGACGTAGCGGCGGGCGCGCCGTTGACGGCGGATTCGCGCTCGGTACCCATTGAGCTGCCTCACGCCGTTCACAGAAACAAAGAAAACCTGTTTGTCCTGCGCGTCAAGGGCGATTCCATGATGGACGATTCCATTTTAGACGGCGATTTGGTGGTGCTCCAGCGCAAAGGCGAGTACCGCAACGGGGATCGCGTGGTAGCCCTCATAGACCGTGAAGAGGCCACGCTAAAGGAATTGCGCCGCGACGCCAAAGGCGTCTGGCTAATCCCCCACAACCCCAACCTGACCCCGCGCCGTTATGACGCGGACCGCGTTGAGGTGCAGGGGGTTCTTGTAGGCGTGATGAGGAGCTGTTAGATGAATCCAGCTATGCTTCTCATGGCAATACCCGCTCTTGTGGCCGCCGAGGCGACAATTCAATCAATTCAATCAACACCAGCAATGCCATCAATGCCCCAGTGGTGGGAGCATTGGAAGCGGGCCGATTCCTTTAAGACTACATTTATCCAAAAAGGCGAAAGCGCCGCCTTTGGCAGCCTGACTAAAACCGGCGCTATTGTGACGGCTAAGGGCGGAAGACTGCGGGTTGAATACGAAAAAGGGGTGCTGCTGCTATCTAACGGGCGGCTCTTAATTCAATATGACCCAAGCACGCGCACCGCCCAAAGGTTTGACCTTGAAAACGTTACGGAAGAATGGCCCCTTCTGCGCCTGCTAACAGACCCCTCCGCCCTCAGTCAGGTATTTAACGTAACTCCGCATAGCGATGGAAAGATAAAGCTGACGCCAAAAAAACAGGGCGGGACAGAGTTGCCTGAAATTCTCCTGGAGGGCAAAGGCGCGTTTTTGTTTCAAGCCGAGTGGAAAGACGGCACGGGCGCTAAACAAACGCTGACGCTGACAAACCCGAAAAATCAACCTGATCCGGGAAATAAGCCCTTTGAGTTCAACGCCCCAAAGGGAGTCAAGTGGATTCAGTGACTATCGAAACGGAATCAGAGTTGAATAACCTTAATGGTTCTATACAATAGATATTTGAGCTGATTGCAAAACCTCCGACTTTACCAGGAATGTGGGCGCCAGACGTAATTTTTTCAAGAGTTGCCACGCTGGCGCGCACCATTCCATTCTCAGGAGGTTTTGCAATCACCTCATTTAACTTGAGAGGCCCCGATGACACAAGTGCGTCTAGTGACAACCAAAGGCAGTATCAATCTTGAGCTTTTTCCAAATGAGGCGCCGGGCACGGTGGCCAATTTTATAAAGCTGGTCAAAGATGGCTTCTATGACGGCTTGGCTTTCCACCGCGTAATCCCCAATTTTGTCATTCAGGGCGGATGCCCCAACTCCAGGGAAGGCGCAACATCCGGTTTACCCGGTACCGGCGGCCCCGGATGGACAATCTGTTGCGAAACGGAAAACAACCCGCATATCCACGAGCTGGGCGCTCTTTCCATGGCCCATGCGGGTAAGGATACAGGCGGCAGCCAGTTTTTCATCGTGAATGGCGACAGAAAAAGCGTAGCCCACCTTGATGGGAGACACACCGTCTTTGGCAAGTGCCGCTCCGAGGAAGACATCGCCGTGGTCATGGCCATCAGCGCCATGGATCGCATTGAGAAGGCTGAAGCGCTGGATAGTGATTCAACTCAAGAAGCGTCTGCTTCAAATTTGCGTTCACGCAATCTTGAAGCAGAAACGGAATGAAAGCCGCGCCAATGGCGCATTCCCATAACCTTGCCGCTTCCAGAGGTTCTCAGCGGTTCTGCGGACGGGGAGATGCCGGTAGTTGCGGTGGTCGCCTATTCTTCTATAAGGACAATATTGGTGGCTTTATAACAGGGCGTCTCTTTTAGCTTGCTGCGCTCTTCGTCTTTCTGGACTCCGCACCTTACCTTCATGCCAGATTTCAGATGAGGAAAAATGCCGGGGTTGGTCAGATCTGAGGAATGAAAATAGAGGTTGTTCTTTTTGTCGTCCCTGATAAAGCCATAGCCGTTGGGGTGGATGCTGAAAATTATGGATTCATACTCCCCCTGGTCATCCATATCTGAATAATAGGCTTCCTGGGGCTTCTCGGGTACAAACAGGTCGTCTATGTCCTCTTTGTTTTGCATCTGCACGGAGTGAAAAACCTTGGACAAAAGCTGGCCGGATGTCCTGGTTCCAGGATTATCGCCGTGTCCGGGTAAATCCCAGCAAATCAGCATCACCTGTGCGCCAAGTGTGTGCAATTTGTGAACCAGGGGAACATAGTCGCCGTCTCCGGTTATCAGCACCAGGATATCGAAGTGCTTGTAGATGGCAAGCTCGTATGCCTCCAGCGCGAGCCACACGTCTATGCCCTTTTCCTGACCAACGGAGCCTTCCCCTGAGAGGCGCAACGGCAGGTAATGGCTGACGATGTTTTCCCTCATCAGGATATCTTCAAAAGAACGCTCGCTCTGCGCCTTTTCACCCATGTCCTTTGCCAGCGAGCGTCCCCTGAAGTAATGCGCGTCAATGATCTGGCATTTCTTCAACTCCATTTCGGTGAAGGCCGCGATTTCGTTCCTGATAAATTCGTGCAGACCGCTGATGTTTATCCGCGATTTCCGTTCATGCACGTACTTGTAATAGTTGCTTACTTTGTAAAAGTAATGCCCGTCATAAAATATTCCTATCCGAAGCACTTCAATTTTTTTGTCCATTTACTGTTGTCTGGAAACAGGCGTCACCTTTGGCGCCATGACGTTAAAACCGGCCCTTTGCATATCGCCTATGTTACCCGCGAACATCATGGCCATGCGAAGCTCCATGTCTTCGCGCCCAAGTTTGGAGGCGTTTGGGGGAGGGGCGGCCGCGAGGCTTGTTTTTTGATCCTTGTTTTCGGCCCATTTAGTGGACAAGTCAAATGTCACCTTGTGCGTAGAACCTGTCAATTCGCCCGCTATGGCGGTTATCATGCCGTCCCCGTTATAAGATGCGGTTATGTGGCCCGGGCCTTCCCACTGCTTGCTCTTATTGGCGATATAGACTTGCTTGACGCGTCCTTTGGAATCGTAATCGAACGTCATGGAGGCCTCTATACCCTGCGCTATATTTGAGAAATCCATCCTCAAAGGCTGCTTGGACGATTCATCATAGGTAACTTCCATGCGCCCTTTTTTCCAGAAGCTGAATGTATCGGAAGCCGCCTGCTCCCGCTTTTTCGGGTCGTATGGCTCGGTGGGGGCGTTAAATACAACGGATTTGGCGGCCTTGCCGCGGATGGCGGTGTCTTTGCCCTTTGAAACCTGAAAGGCAGAGCCGTTTACATAGACTTCCTTTATGTCTGTCATCACGGACGCAAACCATCCCATGAATGAAACAGGGGCGTTTGGGGGCGCCAGCGTGATGGCCGTTGTATAGGCGTTTTGATCCTTAATGTACCAAAAGCCTTTTTCTCCAATGCGCTGGAAGGTCATGTCGCCCAAATCGCCGGTTATTTTATAGAGGTGATCGCCGTTTGCGAAGTAGGCGCCCTGCAATTTGCAAAACGCCTGGCCGCTTTTGACGCCAAGACTTCTGACAGCGCCCTGTGTGAGCTGCTCAACCCTGTTGTCAATGGCGCCGCCCTTCAAGACAACGGCTATGTTGCCGCTTAAATCCACCCCTTTGATTTGCTGGTAAGGCTTGCCAAACCATGAGGCGTTTACGGCGTCAAGCACCTCGGCGAATTTTGCCCTGAGCGCGCGCAATTCCTCGGCTTCTTTCAGAGCTTTGTTATCGGCCTGGGCCGTTTTGTTTGCAGTTGGGCTTGCCGTTTGGCTTGTCTGGGCAACCAGAGCAACTGATAGTGGTAGAAAAAGAAGTGATGTGTACTTCATTTCAAACATCTCCTTTGACAGAATGAGAGTGTTGTTTTTTACTTTTTTGTTCCCGCGCTCGTTTGGCAAAGCAGACGCCGCAAAGCACGGATGCCGGATCGTCAGGCACGAAACCAACAAAATCCATGATACCACAAGAAGCGCACTGAATTTGAGTCAGCACCCTTGTTTCTGAATTTTTTTGTGGTTTTTGCTGAGATTTTTTTTTCTGGTAGCAGCCGGGGCAGTCAAAAAATCTTTGCCCCGGCTCAAGGGAAAAGGGTCTGCCACAGGTGGCGCAACACTTTTGGCGTACGTCTTTTTTGGGACGAGCGATGGGTTTTTCGACTCTGACGGGGACCGGCTTAGATTCCTTGGAGGTCAAATTTGCGCACCTTGATTACAAAGGAGCTAATTGCAAAACCTCCGAATTTGCCGGGAACGCGGACGCCAGATTCCAATTTTTCAGCGACTGCCACGCTGATTTGCGATGTTTCCAGAGGTTTTGCAATTACTCAAAGGTTCAATGCTAACACATTTTTGATTAATGACATCACGAAAGCGCGTGAGATGGCCAACGAATCAGCCAATATCACAAACAAGGCGCTGGAAGAGACATCCAACTGCCGGGGCAAGATGGATGANTCTATCAANGCGATGCAGGATATTCTGGACAGCTCGGAGCAGATAGGCAAGATTACAACTGTTATCTCCCAGATAGCCCGCCAGACAAATTTNCTTTCNCTGAACGCCGCCATTGAGGCNGCCAGGGCAGGCAAGTACGGAAAGGGCTTTGCGGTAGTGGCCGATGAAATTCGCAAATTGGCGGAGCGCTCGGCGACGTCGGTGCAGGAAATCACCAAGTTGATTAAGGAGAGCAACGACAAGGCCAGGGTGGGGTCGCAGACTGTTGGCGACTTGAATACCCTGATAGGCAACATTGAGGGCAACGTGCGCAATAGCGCCGACATAGCGAGCAAATCGTCCGTGACGCTGGATCAGCAGGTGGCTGTTGGCCAGCGGGCGGTTGGCTCAATGCAGTCAACCTTTGAAGTAACCCATAGGAACACCGACGCGCTAAAACTGCTGACAGATTCAATCCAGCAAACCAATCAGATGATAAACGACCTGGCAAAATCCGCCGACACGATGAGCAATCTGACTAAGCAGTTTACCTTGTAATCAAAAATACAACCTGCCCGCCAGCGCGGCCAGCGCCGTGTCCGTGCGGAGGACGCGGGGGCCGAGGCTGACGCTCTGAAAGCCGATGCTTTCCAGTGCGGATATTTCGTCCGGGATAAAACCGCCTTCAGGCCCCAGCGCCAGTACGCACGGCTCTTCTATGCCGTATGGACAAGGTGCGGCGGCGCTTGGATGCGCCGCTAGACAGAGCGCTCGTGACGCCATCTCCGATAGTTCATCCCGCAGGAATGGGGTAAATAACCTTGCCATGCGCAGCTCCGGCAGCACTGTGTCCACAGCCTGCTCTAACCCAATTACGCGCTGATGAAAGAGATTGGCTTCATCCAGGCGCGGGCTTTTCCAGTAGGATTTTTCAACCCTCCAGGCGTTTAACAGGACTATGCGGGCCGCTCCCAGGCTTGTGGCGGCGGATATGACGCGGTTTAAAACCTTTGGCCTTGGCAATGCCACCACGAGCGTCAGCGGCAGCTTTGGGGGAGGCGGCCTATCCAGGCAAATATCCATTTCAAGCGCCCGCTCGTCCAAGGCTACGATGCGCCCCCGCCCCATGTTGCCGCCCAGCAAACCCACCAGCAGATTATCGCCAACCCTGGCGCGGTGAACGCCGCTGACATGCTTCAGGCGGCGGCCAGTCAGGCGGACGCGATCATTCGAGACAAAATCATCAGGGAATAGCAGGATCAGGTTCATAACAGGAAAAAGTATATAGTCAAAAAAGTGTAGTATTGACGCGCCATTGGCCGCAACGACAAAAAACAAAATAAAAAAAAGCGAAAAAAACTTGCAAGAATCAGAAAAAAAAGCGAAAATATTTTTTTGGTCAGGAGTAATCATGCGCTCTTATGGTTTCAAGCTCCCGGATTTCTTCATGGAATACGGCCCCGTCACGGCTAAAAGCATCGAGGAAGCCAAAGCGGTTGTGCGCAAACAG